>QQTW01000673.1_pt1 | contig 22022 bp, 26 predicted proteins | sample 1904831 | NCBI WGS metagenome assembly QQTW01 (sample SAMN09435610, study PRJNA476489) | Subsurface metagenome, whole genome shotgun sequencing project. | reverse complement strand
GTTTCGAGCCTGCGTTTCGAGCCTGCGTTTCGAGCCTGCGTTTCGAGCCTGCGTTTCGAGCCTGCGTTTCGAGCCTGCGTTTCGAGCCTGCGTGCATTCGAATTGATCAGCATTCATTAGAATCAATTTTCGAATTAACCTACGTATCTAGCTTGCACCTACCGCGGCCTTGAACCGTAGCTAGTGGTTTAGCTAAAGAAGGAGTTAGCTGGCTCGCGATGGTATATAAGAATAGCCTAAAAGATATTAAGATTACCTTGCTTGTATTTCTTCGTTTAGCGGTAGATAATGATATACCCCTAGGTCCGTATAAAGTTACTAACGTCATTAATAAGCCCTAAGAAGGATGCTACTTCTTAGGGGGCTGTAAATATCGTGGATAATAGTTGATAGTGGGATTAGTAATAATAGTAGAGATGGGTGAACAATAGTAATAGCGTGTACTATCTCATAAACTATCGCGGTGCCTTCGGTTCGCATAGACCACCATATACGTAGTAGGATAGAACTAATTAGGAGGCTCTAAATTATCAACACCATCAGCGGTTACGGTCTTCTATAATAGGAGTCGTTCTAGGATTCTTATATAAGGGTGTCTTGCATATCTTAGGCGGTAAGGTATACTAGCGAAGTAGTTCGCTAATTATTTTAGAATGGTTAAGGCTGTCTAAGAGTCATTTCAAGGCTTAAGATGTTGGTACTAGTACAATGAGGTTATTTTAATTTGGGTGGTGATACCTATGAATAGTAATGTGGCCCGTGTAAATTAACCGAAGGCACCCGCACCGCGACGGTTTATGGGATAGGGGTGGATTATTAAGGAAGTTTATATAGCTTTTTATCCACCGCCTACTGCTTTAGGAGGGGGGTGTGAATATCTAACTGAAGGGGGTGCGAGTACTTGATTAGGGGGTGCGAATATCGCTACCCTATACTGCGAATATCGCTGCCCAAGACCTATGTATGTACGGCAGCCAATCTGTGCCCGGTGGTTTACGGAATGCTGGTAAAGGAAGGTCAATGAGCACGCTGGTAAGCTTTTGGCATTTGGAGCTTGGCTGCTTCACCCGGCACTTGCGCTATAACCAATGTGCGATCTGTGATCGAGCAATCAATGTAGGCAGCAGAAGCAACACAACAAAGGAGAGTTATAGGTGATGCCCAGGGAGGTCATGAACGCAATCATTTTAAAAGCCTGTCAGCCTCCAGTCCGTCAGCCCTGCGGTTGAACCATTGATTGCACCAACACGCAAGTCGCATATCGTCCGTCGTCATGTTATTCCCTCGCGCCAGGCAACTGCTTCTGATTGATCTCCTACTTGCTACCATCATGACCGGAACATCGGCCGCCCAATACCCAACGCCCAACTCAATCTGCTCATCCGAGGCCCACATTACTGACAGCAACAAGTATGTTATCGCGGTCGACTTCGCGGTTAACAAAGGGTGGGACTGCTTCTGCAGTCAGGCAATATTCAACTGGTTCATCAAGATGTGCAACAACAGAAAGCCAGACCTTCAGCTCGCGGACCCAAACCTTTACAGGTATCCTAGAAATACCGTTTGCAGTTGGTTGTTCCTGGTCGAAGGGAGCGAACATCATATAGTGAGAGGTGAAGTGTCGGAATGTCTGAACTACGCTTCTTATCATTTGCTTGGGTATAGGCCGGAAGATCTTCAATGCCGGTATGGTTCTCCCTTGCCTTTCTCTGAATCAAAGTCAATGGGCTGACGAGAGATGTTCTGGTGTTGCATAGGGACCTCGATGAACCCGACGATGAGTAATGATGGCCTTAGCGTGCGACAGCGGCCTCAGCGCGGACTTCTCCGTTGTAATGTCATCTGGTCTTGATATTATCATTGCTCGTGAGGTCGGTTTCATTGGCCATTTGGCGGAGTTGCATAAAAGGGGAGATGGCTACACGTCTTACAATAAGATGCTAGCTCACTCACTCTTTCTTTTCCTATAGGCACAAAGTATGCGGGCCTCGATATCGTATAGAGAATCTTTTAATGCCATCCGCGAGGTTCATCGCCATCGTTGCCACCTACCTAATTATTCAGATGTGACTCACGATATGCTGCCACGGTTTCACCTTTGCAACAACCACGACTCAAATATAAGGTACTTATAAAGCGCCCAGCTCCAACTCCAGCATGCCAGATCCTTCTCAGAAAGGAATCCTCCGCTTTGCCTTGAGCCCGACGGAAATAAGCCTGACACTGAAAAATCGGTACCATCGCTATAAGTGCTTCATTAATATAACTATCCATAGGTATGTGAGCCACCCTGCGTCGATCATAAATCCGTGAAGTCGTACTGGCCAGCTTACCGAGATCACCTGACCGTCAAACCCCATTAAATTTTCTCGGGAGGAAGAGCGAGCGCACCCAAGCCTGCTCGAGGACGCCGCGGCCGAGTGAGCGTCGCCAGGCGCTGGGAAAGCCATTGGAAAGCATCCATGGCCATCGTGGATGATTAGGTGGAGTGCTTAGGTCTGCGGTAGACGTGGGTGAAGAACAAGGCCTGTTGAGTCACGTTGGACAAATGAAAACCTTGGAATCGTTAGCGAGGCTAACCGCCGTAAGTGTTCTGAGAGGCTGATCCTCGACTCCTCTCCTTGCTCGACGACAAGCCCCTTCCCTTCATCACCGGCTGGAACCCATTTTTTGTTCTAAACATCAAGAGCGGCGCAGGCACTGAAAGAAAGAGTTGCAGCTACGGCTTAGAATCTCTTGGTAGTAGCGTTGCATTGGCTGGTGCATTGCACCTCCGAATGAGCCGGCGTATCACTCGTGCCTGCAGCCGTGCGGATAGCGATCGGGCTTTGATATTGACGATTCCGGGTCTAACGACTGCAATTGGGACCATCCGCTCTTTCCTACACCATCTTGCGTAGTCTTATGGGCATTACCAGAAGGCAACCTCCGACCAACCAGACGAAACCCTCCTTGAGCAATTAGGAGGCTCCAGATGTCCTGATAAACGCTGCTTCCACTTGGTATTCCGCGTTTTCCCAACTTGTACAATTCTCTCTGTCAGCAGTGAGGAGTTAAGCTTCATACCGTCCCGATATGGCGGAGTTCTTGCCTCGTAGCTTCCATTGCACATCCCCAAAACATCCGGGTTCAATGATACTTGTCTCTTACATCGCGCGCGCTTTCCTCATCTTTCGGTTCTTTTGATCTTGAGACCTGCAGGAAAGAGTCATTTACCTAGGCTGCTGATAAAATGTCCATTTACTCCCTTGACTGGCTTCTTCTCTTTCTCCCCCAAGGACTGGCACCTTTGGCATTTTGTCTGTTTGACTGCCCAGATTTCTGATTCTCTTTGCGACCATGGGTGTGTCTTTGACTTTTTGGTCTCCGGTAGTCTGGACGCTGCTCGGTGCCCTTTTCACCATTGTCTCTTTGGCTTTGACCCTTTACATCGCGGTTGTCGGACGCGATATCTATGCTCAGCGGCTGGAGGAGATCGTGGAAGCTGTAGAGCGGACCGATCGACGCTCGGCCAACCTGCGCCTGGGAAACCCAGAGGCCGCACAGAGGAACGTCGGTGCGTTGCCACAGGCACTAGCCCCGCATGGGCGGTCAGTCGCCCAGACGCTTCGGGACGGGTTTCGTGGGTTGACGATTGACTTGCGCACGCTGACTGCTGCAACTCATGAAACTCGCGATGCTGTCACAAGATTGGTGACGGTTGCAGGGGCGTCAGCGCCACTGCTTCCAGAGATCTTGGCCGAACTCCGGAGGCTGAGGAGGGGTGACCTGAAGATCCAAAGAAGGCTCCCGCCTTTCTCCCTTTTCGATTTTTTCGGAAAGGCTCGTGCCGCAGCCCTGGCCCGAGAACGGATACAGGCAACTCCCAGTCCATTCCATGAATTGGACTGATGACACCACACGCGTCTAGGGTGGTGGGGGGTGTACTCCTTCGGGGGTCCCCTTCCCCAGCGATGAACTCACACCTTACCGTGGTGCTGGGGTTTAGTATCCTTGCGAGAGGAGAAGCCAAGATGAGTTCAAAATCACCCGTGCTTGCCGCAAGCCAACGAGACCAGCAGCCTCTTCACCGAGCTTTGCCGACCACTCCATCATCACCTACTACTGGGAGCGCGATCGGACACACGGAGGCCAGGTTTGATGGTTCGTCTCTCCTCTATTTTCCATCTTCGCTGACATGCCGATAGGCTGTGCCTGAAAGCTCCTCTTCGCCGAGATTTGCCGATCACTCCGCCATCACCTTGCACTGGGAGCGCGATCCGACGCGCGGAGTCCAGCTTTGATGGTTCGTCTTCCCTCTGTTTCCATCGCTGTTGACATGCCAATAGATTGTGCCTGAAGGCTCCACGCGCCTGACCATGAGGCGAGAGGCAGCTGTGGAGCTCACCAGGGGTCATATGTGCCTCTGCAAGTTTCCTCCCTCAAGCGACCGCCAGAAACTTCGCGTCTGCAGTCGTCCTTCCACCGATATCACCGAGCTTGCCGTCTTTCAACCTGCCACACCCATCACCTAATGTAGAAGGGGTCACTTCCGGACGTTGTGTTCATGGCGGAGAGTTCTGGTTGGACACTCAGACAGCAGGATTATATGGTCGCGCTGCATCCGCAGATTCTTTACGGCCGATTGATCGGGTGCGGTGTGGCAAAGCGTATGCATGTGTATTACTTCCCTTATGTGAGCAGAGCTGGATATGCCTTTTGGCGTAGCCTGCAGAAATATATGGACCATCTCAACATTCACTCATAAAACCATCTTCGTATCTTCGTGTCTTTCGTGCATTAAGGTCTTTTCGTAGTGGGCTTTCGCCGCCTGCATTGTAAGAGCAAAGTCTCCACGTCTTCAAAAGAGCTCGTCACTCAGGCTGAGCGTAGCCCTCAACACCTACGTACCTAGGTATGCATCAATTGAAAGATTAAGCAGGCACCGCCGTTGAAGCGGCTCGCTTGTGCATCAATTAGCCAAGAAGCGGGAACGGGAGAACCGTGTGTCTGTGCAAATGAATTACCATATGGGCAACAGGATCTCTCAAAACGTGGAATGCCTAATCCAGGACGGAATTTTCGAGAGACGTGTCGCAGAGTGGACTGAGCGTTCGACATGTTTCTCTTACAAGATGAGGTATGTCCTGTTTTTTAATGGCACGTTCGTGTACAACTATTTTGCGGTGGAGAGGAGCCGTTAACCATCTTTTCCATAATCCCTCACTTTTCAAGTCTACTACCTGTCAGCCTATGGCCAAATAATGCCGATATGGTTTCTGTTTTCCGGGCTATTACTGCTTTGTTAACATTAGCGCGTGCTGTCTCTTGCGCGTCCAACAACAGGCATCTCAGTTCTGCAATCCAACCTATTTGGCCGGGAACAGTGAAACGCGGCGTCAGCCCAGCTGAGTCCGAATTTCAGGAGTCTATCTGCTTCTACCACTCTCCAATCGCATTCGATCGAACCCCGCCGGAGCGTTATTATCATGATGTGCAATTCCGGATACTTCTCACAGGGGAGGAAGCGCTAACTGTGGATCAAAGTTGGAAGCGTTGTGATCCTCGTCTCGTCGAACATATTAAAGAGCAATGCCTAGATGAGGGTGCTTTCCTAAGCGCCATACCTGATCGACTGTACGAGAAAAGAGATTTTCCCTACAAGTACCCCATGGTATGGCGCAGTCCGAAAATGTGCAAGCTGAGTTTTCGGGTACGTGGATACAATGTCAGACGAGGCCTCATCACGTTTCCAAACAGAGAGGCTACGACCGCATTCGGCTGCATCACTCGGGCGCTCGAGTGTATTTATGGCAAAGATGTCCCTCGAATCTACGTAGGTGCTCTTCCCATAACCCAGCAGCAGAAAGCTGACTCCCAGAATAGCAGGAGGTGGACGCGATTCCTACGGATTGACATCGCTTGAGGAATGGTTCCATGATAAGATAACTCGGTTCGTGTACGATTGTCTCGTGACCATGACTACCTTCAGCTGGCTTTCTTATTTCATTTAGCAAACATTTAAGGTTGTGGCCCGCCTGTGAAGTCCGTGGCGTTCAGAATTCACGCAGCACAGTGACTCTGCATGGTCTGCGTTGCAGATATCCAGGATGGGTTCCCACGCACATGTTGCCAAAGGCAGGATTTGACCATGAAGGCAAGATAAGGGAAAGAACACCGAGCATCAGGCAAGGTGTACTTGTGGTTGTGGCAGCTATGCAGGGCAATCTGGAGCACACGCTAGAAGGATCACAGCAGTGGAATGACTAATGATAGGCGGGCTAAACTTTACGATACTTGAAGACTACGGATAGGCACTGTAAGCCATGACAGGGCCAAGCCAAAACAATTACTTGGGGGTTTCATGAGGCTTGTGTTAGAGCCGACGATTTCTGGGCTGAAAGGCGGCATTTCAACCATGTGTAAGGTGCGGGCTCTTCTCTTCTACAAGAGCCGGTCAGGCTTTCAATCTTACCCAAGCTTGAAAGTGGCATTCTTTCACGACTTGCACAGCTATTGTCTCGTTGATATTTGCATAACGATTGGCTTGCACGGATTCGTGTTACGCATTTTCACCATGTTCAAATTGCACGTATTGTTGGTTCAAGAGATCACATTTGTTGGCTAAATATGGAAATAGCTAGATTACCTTGATCATCAGATGACCAATCTATCTAAACCGTTCCAAAAGACCTGCGCTTTTCGTTTCCGCTAAATGAGTGGACGGTCGGATTGCATTGATCATCCAGAGAATGACCAGTATATCCATACCAAAGGAATGATGGTAAGAACTTGCGGCGGGACCTAAAAAATGTCAGAGCTGTTCGTTTCAATTTCAGGGGTTTTAGAGCTCATCATCCTGCTGCTGTGGCGCGTATCCCACCAACCGCTTCTCGCCAACAGTTCTGACTCTCGTCGGCGCTCCATGGTTGCGGTAGGTAAGCGCACTCTCCAGGTCTTGGCAATGCTGTCTCAGCTCCGCAATCGTGTCTTTGGCCTCATCGAGCTCATCGTGGGCGTTCTCGAGCTGCTCGTTGATTTTCTTGAGCTCATTGTTGGCCGTCTTGAGGTCTTTCCGAAGAGAATCCCGTTGTTCCATGATTTTTCGCATCTCGGTGGCCAGCAGGTCACCCATTTCGCTGTTAGCCTTGACGAGTTCCATAAGGCAGAGCATATCGGCGTGGCTTGGGGGCCCCGATGCGGACCCTGCAGAGCTTACCGCGGTCGAAGCTTCTGAGTCTTCCGAGGAGCTCAAGGTGGTCGATGCGTATGAGCGTTTTACCTTGCACCATGAGTCTTCAGTATCCATGATGTCTGACTTTGCGGTCCAAGATGACATGGCTGTGAATGTAAAGTACTTTGATTGAGATGCGTTAGATGATTTTTGATTGGTATGAAGTCGGTGATGTGAGCGAGCGGGGGGGTGGGGGAGCGAGGATATTCGTGACACAATTTTTGGTAAATGTAGCTATGTGGGGTCCTATTTATATTGCAATGTACGAAGTATTGAAACAGCACAATGTAGCCATTGTAAAGAGAGTGGTGCTTGTCTCCTTGTTTCAGTCTCCTTTGTTCGACTGACACATTGCACACAATGGATATACGGTCATTGAACTGTGTCAATGACAAAGAAATATTATGTGAGAAAAAAAGCTTTGTGCTTACTGTTGGCTATGCAAAGGAACACATCTATCACTGGAGGGAATAATGAGGCGTAATCAGGGCTTTGGTCTAGACAAAGTTGATAATCTGATGTTGATACAGCATATGCCACCTCTAAAGCTCCAAGTGGTCTCCAATTCTCCAAGCGGTCGTGGTGAGTCAGGATCCACTCACCTCATAATCTTAAGAGTCCTGCTATCATACATCTCCCCCGCCTAGCAGAACCACAACTCCAGATACGCTACCTAGCTTTACAGAAAGACAGTCCATCATCACACCGCGCTGCTATCAAAGTGTAGCGGTCGAAAAGTAGTAGTTGTCCCATAGGAAATCGTAGTCCTCAATGACACTTCCGACGAGGTCGAGAAGTGGCTTCCCGCGAAGTTTGGAGGCAACAGACCTGATCCAGGCCCTGTGACATCGTTAGCGTGCCTCTGTCAAGTATCAAGATCGCTCTCCATACTTGGTGACGTTCTCATAAAACGCCCCCCGCATGGCCCACCAGCCAAGTGACCAGCCCCTCTTGCGCAATTCATCCTTTTCTAGACTGGTGAGACCCCTCAAGCCGCCAGCAAGCCGCTCTCGGAAGTCATTCTTCGCCAGTTGTCGTGACCCATACTCGATGCTCAAGCCTAGCAGCCACGGCCGCCAGCTCTTCTTATCGTGACCCCAACGTTGCATTGCAAGCGCATAGATGACGGGCCGGATGATGAAGAGAATCTCGGCTAGCTCTCCTTTGCCAGCGACGGTATGCAAAAGTGCCTTTGGCGGCTTGATATCGTCCGCTGTAAGCACTTTTGACAACAGGTACTCCGACACATCCGAAGTGTTTGGCAAGCTAGGCAGTGAATGCCGCGTTCTCGGCATCGTCCAGCTTGTCCCCTCCGTGCGCTCGCTGGGCGAGCTTTCATTATCTGCTACGGATGATGCGCTTTCTTCAAGCGCGCCAGGATCGACCTCTCTTTCCGGTAGCGGTGGCGACACCAGCGGTCTGGAGCTGGTCAACCGCATCAACAGCAACCGACAGACAGCCTTTATGACCTCGAGCAGCACCACGACGCGCCATCGGACTTTCTCGCCCTTCCGCCGTGCGGCCATTTCCCACAGAAGCTCCGTGTACCGGATGATCTGCAATATGACCGCGATGCGCTTGTAGGTGCGCGACCTTTGGGTCCAGAATCGCGTGTACCGATGGTGAGGTGTAGGACGGTGCTTTTGCGAGGCAGGAAAGCTGGCGACTGCCCTTGCCAGCAGGGAGTCATGATAGAGGGACAGCAGCTGAACTCCGCTGTGCACTGGATGTGACGACGTGATGAGCGAGCTTGGCCTTGATACCGTGCTCATTCGGACTCACAAGATTCTGACGCCAACTCCGACTCTCGAAATCTACCTGCACGCTGTAAGTTCTGGGTGATCCGCACAAGTCCAGCTCATTTGGCTTACCAGGTATGATGTATGTTAGGGAGCGCAACGCAGACTCTATCTGCGAAACCGCGCTTGCGTTCTTCGTTATGAAGTCGCCGTACATGTTCAGCCATTTCGGAGGGAGCGACACCACCTCAGGTATCTGTTTCGAGGCCTGCTTGTAAAGATCAACCATCATTCTGATGGTTCTCAGCAATGACTGGTAGTCAGAGTTGCGATGAGAGCATCATGCCGGTTCATCGTACCTCGTCGCGAGTCCGTGATGCCGAGGTCCGCTGGCAGCATCGACGACCAACTGCAGTCGCACGCTAGCGGCTCGCTTAGACCCCGAGTGGCAATGAGATAAGCGGGCCTTTTCGTCGATATCCTTCGATCCTTGTACAGGTGTTCACAGTAGATTTCTCACGGACTTCTTCGCTGTTTACGACCTCTCATTCCCATCTCAGTCTCTTCATTTCTTGCCGCTCATGTCAAAGCGTTCGCGGGACGGCTCCGAGGGCCCTGAAGCGCCTCAAAAGCGCCAGCGAAGCACGTCCATCGACCGTCTCTCTCAGTTGAGCGATGAGCTACTTCTGCGTATATTAGCATACGTATCCGTCTCGAATCTAATCCGCTGCCAAAGAGTGTCACGGAAGTTTCATTCCATTGCAGGGGATTCGCAACTGTGGAGACCTGCGTACTACGAACGCTTCGTAAGACCGAGGGCGTCGAGACTGCCGCGGATCAAAGGCTCGAGTCTTGCACCTGAGGATATTGTTTTGCCCTCCAGGTTATCCAAGTGGCTGGACGAAGGAAACCTGATACAGAGAGGCCACGAGACAAATTGGAAGCGGCAGTATAAGTTGCGCGACAACTGGTCCAGAGGAAACTGCGGAGTGAGCGAGATCGATGTTGCGAAACCACCAGCTGTGCCGCCACTTCTTGTCCGACTCCATGATGGAATCGTTTTCACGGCAGATCCGGTGTCCGGTTTACGGGCGTGGTTAGCCAAGAAAGACCGCAAGCTTATGGCCCGCGTGATGCTGAAGGAGCAGACCTCCAAGAGCAGCCCGAAACCGACGTGTATGGCGGTTGATGCCACTTGCCATGGCGAAGATATCATTCGAGTCTTGCTTGGACTCGACAACGGGCAATTCAGCCTTTATGCGCTGCAAAAGTCCAGCGCAGAGTTTCGCCATCTTTATACTCACACAGCTTCCTCGAACGGCAAACTATCGGCAGTTGCCTATTCGTCACCATATCTTGTTACAATTACGGCATCGCAGTTACTGTCTGTCTACAGGATTCAAGGAAAAGCTGGCAAGGAACAGGGAATGCTTTCATTAGAGCCTCCTCGTCTGCTGCAATCTCTAAAATCGCATACCATGTGGCAACCGCTTTCACTTTCCATCAGATCCTCATCTAATGGTCTTATCGCGTCGGTGGCATTCACTTTACCCACACTACTGTCCGGCTGGACGATTGGGCTTCAAGAGCTCCGCATGTCACTGGACGATGCACATATCGAGTCTCGTCTGGCTTCCGCAGGGGACGATGCGTATCGATCGCTGCTGGGTGGGCTGCCTGCTTCGTCTTCGTCTACAGGTTCTGCGTCGTCTCTATTAAGCGGTTGGGTCGGCTCTTATACGACCAAGTTCCAGGAGTGTTCCAAGCCGACCTCAATCTCATATTCGCATCCATACCTGCTCGTATCGCATCCCGACAATACTCTTACCCTCTATCTAGTAACGTCCACAGCGGATCGACTTTGCATTAGTCCCGGCAGTCGACTCTGGGGACACACTTCATCCGTGTCCGGCGCTCAGATCGGGGACAAGGGCAAAGCCGTCTCCGTCAGCTCCCGTGGGGAGGAACTCCGAGTTTGGGAGCTTGAAGGGGGACTTCTGGCTTCTGCCAATCGCAAACGGCCCTCCAACGAAAAGTTCAGTGTGCGGATCAGGCCCACGGTTAAGCCTTCGGGTGGAGCAGGGTTGCCTGTCGGCAAAAAGCTGGACACCAGAAACATCTCCCGAGGATGGGTCGGATTTGACGAGGAGAATGTGATTGTGCTGAGAGAGAACATCGAAGGTGCTCAAGCTCTGGTTATATACGACTTCACGTGAAGTGCACTCTAGATCTGTACAGATACACAATGAGGCTCCGGTAGCATCTGACTGCTCTTTCTGATTGCATCAGCACCAACCGCGGTGATGTGTCTGTGATGCTGCTCCGCGGAAATGACGGTCCGGCGGAGATCCCGACGTGACTGGACGATCTCAGTAATAAAGTGAGCTCCCATGGTGCTCCAGCGTCTCAACCTAGGCAGGACTCTGAATACTGGGCGCAAGAACAACTCCCGTGCCCGAGCGCCGTCTTTTCAACATGTTCTGACGTCCTTTCACCCGAGTTAGCGTCTAATGCGGCGGGATCTCGGCCCGCCACAGCTAAGCCAGTTCCTAGCGCGCCGTTTTCGCACCCGACGTTCTGGCATCCGCTCACAGGAAGCCTTTTTTCAATCCCGGCCTTCCCACAAGTTCACCTTTTCAATCTCTTCAGAAGACCATTTTCGCATTCTTCTACGCCCACGCTTACGTGCAAGGTGATTCCAGATCAATTCGAAAAGACCCAGGGCATCTCGATACGATCTGCGGGTCAGTGATCAGCTTCAACGCCCACAGAAGCCTCGGACCAGGACGCAGATCTCGCACGTGGTACAAATTGAACCTCACTTGTCAGATCTGTGGAAGTGTCGATACGTGATGGACTATTCTGCAACTGGAGGAGGTGGTGGCGGCGGCGGCAGAGGCTGCTATAATTGTGAGTCTATGCATTTGTCTTCACATCAAGTCTGCTGCTGTCGCTGTCGCTGTAGTATCTGGCATGACATCGACACCCAATATTTGCCCCTTGCTTGTTTGTTGATCACATCGTCGCCTCTGATCAGTATGGGCAAAACTTTTGATGTTGTCCTCGGAACCCGAGGTCAAATTACTGCACTGCGGCACATAGTTTTTCCGTCAATCCCTGTCACGTGCTGATTTCAGACCACTCCTCCAGGCGGCGACACTTCTCATCAAGCCCGCGATTGCCCGAGCAAAGGCAACCCAACGTGCTATAACTGCGGTGACCAGGGACATGTGAGCCGCGAGTGTCAAGCTCCTCAGAAAGAGCGACCCTGCTACCGGTGTGGCCAGACCGGTCACATATCTCGTGAATGCCCGACTGAATCGGGCGGCGGCGGCGGCGGCGGCAGCGGCAGCGGCAGCGGTGGCATGGGTGGTGGATCCAGCCAGGAATGTTACAAGTGTGGAAGGGTCGGCCACATCGCTCGTAACTGCAACCAAGGTGGTCCAGGTGGCTATAGCAACTATCAAAGTGGTGGAGGATTCGGTGGACGAGCCCAGACATGCTATTCCTGCGGCGGGTACGGACATATGGCGCGAGACTGCACTCAAGGCCAAAAGTGCTACAACTGTGAGTTGTTTCAATCTTGACCTCTGCCCATTGCGACAGCTTCTTATCTTCCTTTCGTGCGCAGGCGGTGAAGTGGGCCACCTCAGCCGGGACTGTCCAGCGGAGGCTGCTCCGGATCGCGTGTGCTACAAGTGCAAGCAGCCCGGGCATCTTCAAGTTTCTTGCCCTAACTAGGCCGGTTGTTCTGGAAAGCTGCCAAGCGTCGATCCTGCTTCTACGACATTCAAAAAGTAACACGGCTATGACTTTGTATGCTGACGGTGGCATGATCACCGGTCTTCGTGGGATTTCTTCCAATACTCTCATCGATGACTCTTGGCATTGCAACTTAGGCTTTCCGATAGTCTCTCACTTCTCTATGATCTTCCGTCGGGGCCAAGGTCTTTCCTCTTTTGCATTTCCTCTTTCGAACTCGAACCTTGAGGCCCGACAGTCCTGGCACTGTCGTCATCTTCTTCCGGGACTGGCGCTTGTCGCCGGCAGAGCGGGGAAACGCAAGCGTCGGATTTCTTGACTAGTCTGAGGTTGGGGACCACCCATCGTAGGCTTCAGCGGACTTTGTGTTTCCGATATAGACTCTCAAAATGTAGGAAGTGGGCACGAAGCTCTACGCTGGTTTCCGTATCATATTCCACTTTGGTGCGGACCGACGAAGGTTCTGTGGCAGCGTCGTTTGCTGACCGTTGGCTGCAATTGAGCTCGAATGTTGCGGCACCTGCAACAGCGAGAGTCTTCAAAAGGCTCAGTCAGGTGAGGGTTGACAATTCGGACGTATGGAGTACCTCATGAGGCCGAACCACCTTCGCTATGAGCTCGCAATAGCACCTCCCGGACTCCGCTGTCTCGACCTGGGAAACATGTGTCAGTTGCTGCACAGTGATCTGGGAATGGCAGGTCAACTTTGACCTGGCCAGAGGTTTCCAAATTATCACTAGCGAGAGCAGTAGTTGAACGGATGTAAATTGAGTCCACTACAGACATGATGTTGCTATGATACAGGGGTAAGCGAAAAGTGCAAGAACGAACCAGTATCCCTGCCTGAGGCTTCCTTAGCCTGTCCAGGTTGACGTCGCTTCATTTTCCCATGAACACAACGTCTATTCTCTCTTCCCCTCAATCCCAACTTTCTCAACCTTCTTCTCACCTCTAGATCCTGGCACTTGTTTACTTCGACTAAAGTAAACAAGTCATCTCCTCTTCCTTTCCTACACGATTCCACACACACACAGCGCAATCGAATCCATCTGTCTCCAGTGCTATGGCTTTGTCTCGAGCTTCCAGGCGATGCTGGCTCGTAGCTCACCTTGCCCTAACATGGAGCATGGGTGTCACATCTCAAGAGAGCACCACTCCACAAGTGTCAACCTTTCTATCGGTGAGACATTCCATATCGGTGCTGAGAATTACCGCTAACTCTACACAAAGAGGCCCGACTTCCGTGCACCTCCGTTGAGTGTTCCAATCCAGGATGGCTCTTCCGCTGGTAATTTCAACTGTTCCTGTGACGCTTACAGAATGCTGATCGTTCAAGGGTACATTTTCCTGGCACCACATAGCACGGAACAGATGGGACCTTACATCTACGACAAGCTGGGGGTAAGTTATTTCCGTATCTCTGTTAAAACACCGTTGGGCGTCTGACCTGGTAAACCAGAATCTCGTATGGAGCGGACACGGCATTGCAGGCCCGGCTCACTTCCACAACTTCAAACCTTGTCTCTACCGTGACAGAGATCATCTCTGCGTTCATCAGGGGCATCAATATCAAGGCTTCTCTCGTGGTCGCAACTTGATCATGGACAATAGCTATCGCCTCATAGAGTCGGTGGAGTTTGCTGGCCCGTTTGGTGATGCTGATCTGCACGAGTTTACCCTGCTCAACAATGGTAAATCTGCCATACAGATCAGCTACAATCCTGTGCCTTATGATCTCGGCGATTTCGGGTTCCCTTCCGGTCAAGGTTGGGTCATGGATTGCGTCTTCCAGGAGCTGGACCTGGAAACAAAGCAAATTATCTTCCAGTGGCGGACTCTGGACAACATCGGTCCGGCAGACTCATATGTCGCGCCTAACTCGAACGAAGTGGCTGGAACGGGGTTGAGCAGCGACAGTCCTTGGAACTATGCGTAAGTCAGTGTCCAAAAGCGAGTTGGCAATTCTTAACTGGTGCAGTCACGTCAACTCGATAGCAAAGAGCGAAGCCACTGGACACTACCTGATCTCGGCCAGACATACATCTGCTCTGTATCTCATCGACCACACCAACGGCCAGATCATCTGGCAGCTCAGCGCGGATGGAAGGAGCACTTATGCCTGCCAAGGATTCAGCTTTTCCTATCAGCACGACGCGCGTATCCTGTCCGAGAACAACTTATCGACCGTCATTTCGATATTTGACAACGCTTCTGATGGCAACAACCGGACCTCAGACCAATCATCAGCCAAAATCATTGGTCTTGACCACGCCACGCGAACCGCCACTCTCATCGCGTCCATACCAGCTCCTTTGCCCGGCGGTCTCCTCGCGACGTCGCAGGGTAACGTACAAGTTCTCCCCAGTGGCAACATACTCATCGGCTGGGGCTCTCGCTCCTACGTTTCGGAGCACGCTGCCGATGCAAGAGCAGTGCTGCTTCAATTCGCACCAGTCGGAACCATGAACTATCGTGCATACTCCTTCTATTGGACCGGCAATCCACTCACACTGCCTGACTTGTACGCCTATGCAGACACCTCTTCGTCTCCCACCGTCTTAGCGGTGTCATGGAACGGCGCAACCGAAGTCGCCAAATGGCGCTTCTATGGAGGGACTTCGCGGAGCCGACGGCTTGAGCCGCTTGGCGAAGTCGACCGGACCGGGTTTGAAACGATGTTTACCGCAAGTGTGTTCTACCCCACGGTCTTTGTGGAGTCGATCGCTGCCAACGGAACAAGTCTGGCCAACTCGACCATCGTTGACACCTTCGTGCCTACCGGGAATCTCACGAATGCTTGCGAAGATTCCATTCGATGCCCCGTCGCTGAGGTATAGTCGGCGTGTTCAGCGTAAAGAGCGCGAGGTAGGGTTCGAGAAAAGAATCAGCGTGGAAGAGTGACCGCTGCACAATGCACTAGTGATGCGTTACGGGCAACCTCGCTGTGTTTCTTTGATGATTGCTTGCTCACAGTGCTTACACAGTGCTCCTAACTGTTATTTGCTCATGATTACTCCTTTTGCTCTCGGTGCTGCTCTCGATGACCTTATGTAAACCCTAAAAGTTACTGGCGCATGATGTGGGAATAGCCCTTGCTTTAACTAAACTACACATGTCAAGATCATTGCGAAAAGCACACCTTGCTTGTAAAGTACATGCAGGCACAAGATGACTTATTTAGTAGTATTGTAGTTACGATATGCAGACTGAGCCTTGCTTGCAATTGAGTTAATTCGTAAGCGCGCTGCTTATCTCATGCATATGACGTGATATGGTTTTGTGTCGCCAAAAGCAAAACCGCCAGCTGAAAGCTCCCTGCCTGCAGCGCCGAAAGAGATATCTACGATGCCTCTATCAGGCCAGATCCTGACTTCATCTCAACGTCATGACCTTAAGTGCCCAGCTGCTCGCGTAAACAGCACCACCAGCATACCATTAGCAATAGAAATCATGAGAATGCCAAGCAAAGCGCATCTGCCTAACAAACCGCTCACTTCTGGCTACAAACCGCCTGCAGGCTGTGCGGGAGATCTTCGACAAGCTTCATAGCTTTGGCCCGGGCAACTTCAGCCTCCTCCGAGTTACCCTGCATGTCCAACAGATCCGCTAACATGCCGTCTCCGACGCTCTCCCACAGTCTATTGCCGGCTTTCGCGGCGAGGCTGACGGCGGCACGCGCGCTCTTCTCGCTCTGGGCGCCGACGATGCGGTGGAAGAAACGGGCCGTGATCAGGCTCAGGGCAATGGAGACCAGTTGGACGTTCGAAGCGGCACGGGCGTACTTGAGCGTCTGCTGCAGGTCCTGCTTCATCTTGATGATGATGTCGGACCGGTCCGAGGCGGTTGCGTTGAGCAGGTGGAACGAGGCGACGAGGTGCAGGTTCGGATGGTTGGGGCCGAGGAGGGCCTCGAGATGGGCGATGAGCGGCTCTGCGAGGGCGTGTGAGGGGTGTGCTGGGTCGCGGATGATGAGGAGCGAGTTGAGCGCCGCAAGGATGCTGATCTCGCATGACGGCGAATGCGTGCGGGTTGAGGGCGGTGGTAGGGCGAGGATGGGTGACTGGAAGGTCTTCAGAGCGCTGGAGAGGTCGCCAGAGCCTTGGGCAATGACACCGTCGAGATAGGTGGTTAGTTGCTCGCGAGATTCGACTGTTTCGGCGGGTAATGAGGGTGAGTCCGCTTTGAGCTCCTCGAGAGTTTGGCCTGCCAATCGCCAATCTGCGCGTGTGCAGTAGATGAATACTAGGTGCACGCGCAGGTGCCATCCCAGCACGGCTTGCCAAACCAATCGAGCGCATACACGGGAGACGGAGTCGGGCTGAGGGTTGGAAAGGTCCCATTGGTCTTCCGCAAAAGTCAGATCTAGTCGCGAATGGATCATCATAGTCAGCAACATACCTCCTAGCATCCGGAGACCCTCGTGGGTGTATCGCTCGGCCGCTGACTCACTATTGACTTTGGCATATGAGGTTACGCCACTCAAAAAGTAGCCCAACGTATACAGCTCCCCCAAGGAGAGCCAAGAGAAATTAAGCTGATCGCGTGCTTGGTCATCCTTCGTAAAGATTCCGCCCGTAGATGCCGTCAGATTGAGTTCAGAAGTGCTGTTGATGGAAACCGCAAAGTAATCGTCTCCTTTCCACTGGCGTTGCTTTCCCACTTCGTCGAGGACGCTCTGAACCGCTTGCAGCTTGGTCACGGCCTGCTCGTACCGACCATGTCGCAGACTACAGGCAAGATCTAGGTAGTGCAATAGAATCGTCAACTGCGGTAACTGCTTGGTTACCTCGTCCAGCTGCATCTTCCGCGCGGACGCGATTGCATGCTGCGCCTGGGCGACAGAATCTGGACTTGAACCTCGCAGGTGTACGAGGCCTTCAAAAGCATTAGCAGTGATGAAGACTGCATGGTCCCTCTGTTTCTCCGCCAGTGTCGATATTGCTCGTAAATTCTGTGATGCCGACAACAGTTCTCCATGACTGCCAACTGCCACAGACAAAGAGGTTCGAAGAAAGCGAAAGGCATATATCCAAGCAATATGCTGGTATCTGCCGAGAATTGAGTGGTGGACTTGCGGCTCCAGTGCTTCAAGACTCACGCTTCAACCTCCTCTAACACTTTGCTGACGGAATTGAGTGCCGCACGAGGGCTTGATTTGAACAGAACCCTGGCGAGTAGGTGGTGCATACTATATCTTAGATCCAGCAATCGGTTCTGTGAGACTCAGCAATTGCTTTGGTAATTGGTCACGTAAATCCTCAGCCTACCCTGCTACATAGATTGATCTGCTAAAATTTAGTCTTTGTTATATCGAAAAGTAAAATTGAATGATCGACTCACCCCCTTGCTAAGGACAGACTGCGCCTCCGCATCGTTCTCGGTCTCCTCGTGCAACAGAGTTGCATATCGCAGCCGTACCGTTGCTTCCGTACGTGGGTGCAGCCTTGATTTCTACGAATCGTGAGCTACGATTTCGCTTTGGGTGAAGTCACCGACCTTGAGGGCTGCTTCCATACAACCCATGCCAGTGGCCATGAGTTTGTAGTACTTCTCCGTCTCCTTGCTCCTTCCTGTTAGCGCGACGACAGAGCCCAGCCCATGCGCCGCAGCTATGTACTCTTCGGCGAGCGAGAGGAGAAGAAGCTGATAGTCAACAGCCCCGGAAGAGGCCGGTGACGGCGGTATTGCCGACCGCTGATTTGTCTGTTCAGAGACATAGGCAGCATCTGTCTGCTTCCTTTGAGTTTGTTGCTGCGGTGCTGAAGCTGAGAATGGGAAGTCTCGCGTTGCTTCCGGAATATGGCGTTGATATTGGCTGTTCGTCAGACGTTGCGGTATGAGCACTATTGGTTCCGCGTGCGCGTATCCTTGCGGGCCATAGGCCGCGAACGACGAACCCATGTAATTTTGCTCATTTGCTGCATGCCGGACTGGTTCTTGATGAGGGAGACGTGAAGAGTGTGGTTTGGCATGTGGTTGCTTTGTATGCTGCGGCGGTGGACTTGAGTATGACATCGCAGATTCTGGTCATCAAGGCTTAATCATTGTAGGATACGGAGCATATAACTCGTTTTCACGCTTCGTAATGCAAGTGTTTAGTTAAACGTTAGTGCAGCAATGGGCGTCTATAATGGCGTTAGTTATTTATGAATTATTACCAATGGCAGGTGGCCTCTGAAAAGATGCTAGAAGCTCACAACTCCGTACGGGGACTAGCGCCCTCGTAGCGTCGCGGCACAGTATCTTTTCAAGGAGCGCTCAAAGCAACCTTGGAAGACTGAGCCGTCTTACGTACGGAGTTCAACGTTGAAAAATAACTCCTTGTTAAGTCCTATCTGGTGACAGTAAATTCTATTGAAGTACACATTGAACCCGCCCCGTCCGTTAACCCAGCGCCTGCCTCTATATAGCCTATACTGTACATACATCCATAACCATGATCCTCTCGAGGGCGTAGTGCCATAGCTGAAAGCAAGCGTCGGTCTATGGTAAAAGACAGCCATAACCAACATGCTTCGTACTCCCTGGAACCTATCAATCATTGCGAACGGGATCTTTGTACTCGGTGTTACAGAGAATAGTCCACAGGACCTCGATGGCAAGCCAGGCGTAGCTATCTGCGTTCTTGATGCACTCGTCCGGCCGATTTCTGCGCAAGTCGCGTGTGTTTTTGGGACCGTAGCCGTCGGCAACGTCCTCGATATGGACGCCTACTGCGGCCTTGCCGATTTCATCGTTGTGCCTAAGGAACCAGAATTCTGTTATCAACCGTCCCCAACCATCTATTCGTGAACGAAATCGCGACCGTAGTGGCATCATCAGGGACTGAGAAGTAGTCTCGACTCGATGGGCAACTCACATCCATTCATGTAAGATTGTGGCACCCAAGAAGTCCATGTCTGCAGACAGGGTGTCACCGAGCTTAACGCAGCGCAGATCATTCTTGGTTGTCGGCAAGTCGAAAGCCTTAGGACAGAAATATGTGGCTGTCTGAGGTTTTGGGCTGATAAAGTCCGGAACGGGGGAGGTGTATGCATCCGCACCCTCAGCACCGCAATGATCTCTGACGTCTTTTTGGAAGTCGAAGCCAAGAATGACAAAATTCTTTAACTTCTCATCGCCATCGTCCTTAGACTGCAAATCGCAAAACGAGCTGGAGTCAGATTCGATCCGAGCGGCAACTATAATAAGGGAAGGATGCTCACCGGGTCGGGCAAGATACCCTTCCATAGCGCTGCGAAAGTATCAGTCTTTGAGCTCCTGGTATATTTGTACATATTTCATGAATCGGACGAAAGAGACAAACAAGATGAAGCACAGGAGCTATGCACCTTTTATCTTTTCATGCTCAGACTCGGGGAAATATTTGTCCCATATGTACTTGAATGAATCGTAGTGTACTTGCGCATAAGACACCAGCATATAGGCGTCGAACAGAGCGGTCTCAAGCGCTTGCCTCTTGGAAAGCTCTGCCTCTGGCCAGTCCGCAAAGGTAGGATCTGCCCGTTTGCTTAGCTGATGGAGTGCATGAGGTCCCTCGATTGCGATTGCGGCAGCGTGGGTGAGGAGAGCAGGCAGTGCCAGAAAAAGAGTGGATGTCCGCATAATGTCGACAATATGCTCAAGCCCAAAAGGTATATATTCGAGTCTTGCAAGAATGGAATGCTGAAGCTTTGAGATGTCCAGTAGACTTCTCGGGGAATTCTACAGCACTTATTTATGTTGAAGCAGCCATGCACAGCATACTCTAGGCTTTTAACATTGTGCACATAAATAGGACTTACAAACGCATCGGCATTCCCATGCGAAAGGCAGTCAAAGCGCAGCGCTAGGTCCTCTTTCTATAGCTGGCTGTGCGAATCCGTCCGAATCCTTCGGGCTTAGCTGTGAAGTCGGAGCACTGGACTGCACAGTGGTCTGGCAGGATCATCTTGGTTCACTCGGAGGCAGCCTGATATGTAGAGGTAGGAATGGCTCCTAATCCTTGGAAGTTGAACCGACGGTAGGTGATCCTGCCGCTTCTCAAAACACGCCTGCGCATCTAAGAATATCACAACCTAGCCATAAAGGGTTAGCCTACAGGCGCCGCTAACTATCAGATACACCGAGTTGCGTCATAATCATTAGGTTGACAACCTTTCATGGTAGGCTATGAGAGCTGGGCACGCCGGAGGATTCATTATTACCAGTGCCTACAAGTATGCTGGGTTGCTTGCCTGGAGCCTTTCCTTGTCCACGAGTCTTCTGTGTTGGAAACATATCATAGTCAGTTGCATCTCTTCGAGTTATTTCCAGAGAATACCACGCATCGTTCAGACCTCTTCTCTTAACACAACCTCCTGGATATCTTCAAGACATGACTTCCTCATCCGAAGCACCGCCACCGCAGCTTCTTGTGGAGATATCTCTCCCAGAAATATGTTCTTACTCAACCCCTGAAGCGCCCGAACTACGTGGGGTGCTCACGCTGCAGGCCTCGCGACCTGTGACGATAATAAGCAGGGGAGGTGCAACATTCTGGCCGATTCAGAATGCACTGATGATAACGGACGCAAAGACCGGCGAGAAACAGAGGCTTCCAAACGTGGATGTGTGTTATCGTCAAGGACCTGATCTGGCACTGACGCAAGCACACGAGCAAGCATACCTGACGCTGGAGCCGGGAAAAGCGCATGTCATTGCGCAACCGTTCCGTCCGTTTCGGCGTGATGAGATCAACCAGGAGAACAAGTACCGTCTCATGCGTTTCGGCATGCACCAGTTCACTATTGGTGTCGAATATATCATCCGACTGGAGCCTGGATTGAGCATCGACTGGTGGAAATATGGAACGAAGGAGGAGCTGCTGGTCCCAGATGGTGAAGAGCCGAAAGCCGGTAGGGCGAGCGATGGGGATCCAATGCTAGTAGTTGAGAAAGGGGAAGCTCGGTTTCGAGTAGGTGAATAGCTAAACTTGGATATGTTCGGCCTATCACAGCCACGTTTTGGCGGTAGGATTTGATTACGGAACGGAGATTGATGTCATCTTGTTACGTAGGGGCGAGTCCAGCATTGCGACCCAAAGTTGCAGACTCTAGGCGTCTAGCACTTGACCTAAGCCGAGTCAGCGTGATTGCTCTTCATTATCTAGCATCTCCAATGCTATGTATAGGAGAGAGTGGAGACAGTGCGAAGAGCACACAGTCAATGGAGATGATATCTCAGCCTTGATCGTCGGCGTTGGGAGTGAAGTTCACATTATAGAGTACATGGGTACCTGAAAACATAATTCCCGAGGTTGTCGTGGTTGTCTCGGACTTCTAGCCAAC
>QQTW01000672.1_pt1 | contig 22057 bp, 16 predicted proteins | sample 1904831 | NCBI WGS metagenome assembly QQTW01 (sample SAMN09435610, study PRJNA476489) | Subsurface metagenome, whole genome shotgun sequencing project. | reverse complement strand
CGCGCTCGATACACCTCGATTGCGACCAAACTCAACTCCAAATACTCTACCAATTATCCAACGAGGTCAAAAATTTAACAATCCGCAGTTAGTTTATACTCTGCTCGGACATACCGGAACAGTCAAATCGCTAGTTTTCAGCCCCGATAGTAAAACTATTGTCAGTGGCGGTGCGGAAAGCGATGGTCTAATTTTGTTGTGGGATGCAATCAAAGGCAGAAAAAAGGGAGTAATTAACAAAGCGCACAAAACAGCTGTGCAATCGTTAATAATTTCACCCGATGGTCAAACCCTTGCTAGTTGTAGCAGCGATTATTCGATTAATCTTTGGAACTTGCGGGATAATAACTTTTTGCGCTCTTTTGTCGCCCATACTAGTAACGTTATGTCATTGGCTGTGACACCCGATAGCAAAATACTAGTCAGCGGTGCGATTGATGGTATTCGCGTGTGGGATTTGTTACAGCGGCGACCCTTAGCTACGTTAGCAAAATATGACAACTCGATTTTTTCGCTAGCGATTAGTCCCGATGGTCAAACTTTAGCGAGTGGTGATAGCAAAGGTGTAGTGAAACTATGGGATTTAGCTACAGGTCAAGTTATCCGTACATTTGTTGCTCATAGCAATACAGTTAGCAGTATGACATTTACCACCGATGGCAAGACATTGATTAGTGCCAGTCGCGATCGCACAATTAAATTATGGAATCTGAGCACTGCGAAACTGCAACAAACCCTGACGGGTCATAATGATTGGGTAAATACTTTAGCGCTGAATCCCGATGCTGAAACTCTTGCCAGTGGGGGACGCGACGGGATTAAAATTTGGAACTTGAATACAGGTGAATTAGTTACAAGCTTATACGCACACTCGGACTGGGTAAGCGCTTTAGCATTTAGTTCCGACGGACAAACTCTTGCTAGCGGGGGTTTTGATAAGCGCGTTTATGTTTGGCGGAATTTGTAATAATACTAATTTGAACGTAAAAACCCCTTTTATTTTTTCGCAAGGGATTTTTAAAGTTCCTGTTCAGCGTTACTAAGTAAACTTTATATCCACACCAGCACCTCCCGATGCCTGTAGCTTTACTTTCACAGCACGATATCCGTAGGGAGAAATAAGAGAGTTTATTAGGGCTGAACCAAAAATAACTGTATCTCAAATGATATCGATGGTGAGTTAGCTAACTTCTGCTTACATGAGTAAAACCGTTTACATTGAGACTAGTATTCTTGGCTATCTTACTGCTAGACCAACGGACAATCTAATTCTTGCTGCCAACATCAAAGTTACTTAGGACTGGTGGGAAGAATATGGTAGCTCACTTGTCCTTTATACCTCAGAAATTGTTGAGGACGAAGCAGCAATAGGAGATTCAAAAATCGCTGTTCAAAGGCTAAACTTGTTACAGTCCTTAACGTTTCTGGATCTAACGGAAGAAGCTGTGGAACTTGCACAGGAATTTTTGCAGCAGAGCAACCTACCACCCAAAGCCTCCAATGATGCCTTACATATGGCGCTTGCAACGGTTTACAATTGAGACTATCTCCTAGCATGGAACTGCAAACACATGGCAAATGCCCAAATCCAAAGAAAGCTATCTCAAATTAGCTCTGAGCTTGGATATAAGTTACCATTTGTTTGTACGCCTTATGAGTTCATGCGATTTGAGCCTCTGGGAGAGTAACTATGTATAAAGACGAAATTATTGAAGAAATCTATAAGTACAGGGAGGAATACGCAAAATCCTTCAACTATGACCTAAAAGCAATATTTGACGATCTAAGAAAGAAGCAAATTGCCCACGGACGCAGAGTTGTTAAGCTCCCAATCAAGAGACACAAATTACCTGAAGTGGAATTGCGATCGCCTTCTATTTAAGTCGTTTAAAAAATAAAAAACCAGGTTTTAAAAAACCTGGTTTCCAAGAGTTTTATTTTTTAGCTATTTGACAAAATTTACAGCAGATACAACAAAATAAACAAAATAATCCAAACTACATCAACGAAGTGCCAGTATAATTCAGCAGCTTCGATCCCGAAATGATGTTCGCTGCCGTATTGTCCGGTTTTGCGCGATCGCCATAGCACTGCTAAAATCGCCAACACGCCAATCGTGACGTGCAAACCGTGAAACCCAGTTAATACGTAGAATGCACTCGCAAACAGGTTTGTTGTTAAACCAAATTCGAGGTGAGTATACTCGTAACCTTGACCAAACAAAAAAACGATTCCCATCAATGCGGTAATGCCAAACCACATTTGCATTCCCTTGACATCGTTCTTCTTGATGGCACTATCAGCATTGTGAATCACAAAACTGCTGGAAATCAGGATAATACTATTGATACCAGGAAGTAACAATTCTCGTTCTGGCGTTCCTTCGGGGGGCCATACGGGTAATGTAGCGCGGTAGACCAAGTAAGCTCCAAACAAACCCGCGAAAATCATCGATTCAGCTATCAAAAATACAACCATTCCAAACATCCGAAAATCTGGATGTTCTTCGTGATGTTCTGCGGTAGCAGCATGGTGATGATTTAGTTCGGCTTGTGCTGGGTCAACTATTTGACTTTGCATGAAATCTTAATTTTTAAAGGACAATTTTGAGAGTTAGGAGTTAGGAGTTAGAAGTTAAGAGTTGAGAGTTAATGGTTAATTATTTCTGAACTTTAGCTTTTTTGATTGCTTTGTGTGCGCTTTCAACCCGCCCCTCCTATGTACGGCCGGGTTTACTAATATACTCAATAATCATGAGAAATATTTATAAACCCGCCCCTCCTGACTTCTTACTCAGCACGTAATACTGAATTTGGTCCCCCAGATAATACGGGGTCTGGGTCTTGCAAAGGTGTAGCAGGGGAAGCTTTTTCTAAACCGTAGTCATAAGGACCAGTTGCGAGTACGGGAATCCCTTCAAAGTTTTCAAATGCTGGTGGTGAAGTTGTCATCCACTCCAATGTTAGGCTTCTCCAAGGATTATTACTAGCTTTTTTGCCGTATAACCACGACCAAACCATGTTGATAATAAACGGAAAAGTCGAAATCGCCAGGATATAAGACCCGTAGGTGCAAATCTCATTCAGCGATGTAAACTTGGGGTCATACTGCGCGATACGACGGTTCATACCCATCAAACCGAGTTTGTGCATCGGTAAGAAAGTCATGTTTAAACCGACAATCGTTAACGCAAAGTGAACTTTACCCCAAAATTCGTTGTACATGCGTCCGGTCATTTTCGGGAACCAGTGATACATCCCCGCAAAAATACCAAGAACGCTACCACCGAATAACACGTAATGGAGGTGCGCGACAACAAAATAGGTGTCGTGAACGTGGATATCAAAAGGCACAGCAGCAAGCATTACACCACTGATACCGCCGATAACGAAGGTGCCGACAAAGCCCATCGCAAAGAGCATTGGGGTATTGAGTTGGATTTTACCGCCCCACATCGTCGCCAACCAACTAAATATTTTAATACCAGTAGGTACGGCGATAATCATGGTGGTAATCATGAAAAACATCCGCAGCCAGCCGGGGATACCACTAGTAAACATGTGGTGGGCCCAAACGATAAGTCCCAAGAAACTGATAGCTAAACTTGAGAATGCGATCGCTTTATATCCGAAAATCGGTTTGCGGGCATGGGTGGGGATAATTTCAGAGATTGCGCCGAAAAACGGCAAAATCATGATATACACTGCCGGGTGCGAGTAGAACCAGAACATATGCTGGTAAACTACTGGGTCGCCGCCATTAGTTGGGTTAAAAAATGCTGTTCCGGCGATTAAATCGAAGGAAAGCAAAATCAAGCCTGCGGCTAAAACTGGAGTCGCAATTAATACCAAAGCCGATGTTGCCAACATCGCCCAGCAAAACAGCGGTAATTGGTAAATTCCCATACTAGGGACGCGCATCTTAATCAATGTCACCAAGAAGTTAATCGCGCCCAAAATCGACGAAGTACCCAAAAGCAGGATACTTATAATCCAAATACCTTCGCCGACCTGTCCTGTAACCAACGAGAGTGGAGGGTAAGAAGTCCAACCTGCATCGGGTGCATCTCCTACCACTAAACTGCTAATCAGCAATATACCCGCAGGAGGAATCATCCAAAAAGCCACAGCATTCAAGCGCGGGAATGCCATATCTTTCGCCCCAATCATCAGCGGGATTAAATAATTGGCAAACCCTGCACCTACTGGCACGATCCACAAGAAAATCATGATTGTGGCGTGCAACGTAAACAAGCTGTTATAAACTTCGGGGGTTACAAAATCAGATTCTGGGGTTCGCAGTTCGGTACGCACCAAATCCGCCATTACCCCACCGATACAATAGAAAATGAAGCTGGTAACGATATATTGAATACCGATTACCTTGTGGTCAGTACTAAAGGTGAAAAATTCCCACCATTTCCTGATCCCCGGTTCTTCAATTCTGGATGGAATATTTGCAGCTTCTTGGACTTGTGTTTGTGTCATAGAAAATTTTTGTCATTTGGTCAGTTGTTATTTGTCAGTTGTTGTTTGTCAGTTGTTGTTTATTAGTTGTCATTGGTCAGCTATCTTTATTAAATGACTACTGACCACTAACTACTGACTACTGACTACTGACCACTGACCACTGACTACTAACCACTGACCAATAACTAATGATGTACTTGATGTAATACTTCGGGCTGAATACCCATAGAGTGGGTGTAATGGGCGAGAAACTGGTCGGGGGAAACACTCGCAGGGTTAATCGCTACTGCTTGATTCATCGTTTCTCGGCTAGCAACTAACTGCTCTTGTATCCACTTATCGTAATCTTCTTGAGATTGGACAACAACCTGAGCTCGCATTGCACCGTGATAAGGTCCGCACAATTCTGCACAAACAACGGCATAATCGCCTATAGTTTCGGGAGTAAAGCGAATTTCAGTTTGCCGACCGGGGATAATGTCTTGTTTGAGGCGAAACTCAGGTACCCAGAAGGCGTGGATAACATCGTTTGCGCTCATGTTTAACTTCACCTCTTTACCTGCGGGAACGTGAAGTTCTCCAGAACTTACACCAGATTCAGGGTAAGTGAAGATAAAGGCATATTGCAGTCCGGTAACATTAATTGTTAAGTCTGGCTCTTTACCTGCTCTATCGCGGCTTGGTCCCAAAGTTGGAGCCTTAACCCCCATAGCGGAAGCATCTTTTTTCTGGGGAATTTGGTCGGCATTGCGAACAGATGCTGTTGCAGGGTCTTGCATTGCCGCATCCGATTTTTCTTGGTTGGCGTTAGGTTCGTTGATTGTGTCCGTATCGGTTAATGTGGCTGCGATCGCCTCTGGCGGGCGCAACAGCGCCATCGCACTTCCATGCATGTTCATTTTCATTGCTTCGGGTGGCATTGGCGCACCATGCCCACCATGCGGGTCGAAGCCGCCCATTTCATTATATACATCGAAGCTGTATACAGATATACCAAGAACGATAATAGCGGGGATTGCCGTCCAGAGGATTTCCAGCGGCACATTACCGTGTACTGGTTGACCATCGCTGTCATCACCATCACGACGGCGGTACTTAATTGCTGCGTATATTAAAATTCCTTCTACAAGAATAAAAATACCTGTAGAGACGACCATCATTGTGTTGAACAAGCCGTCTACCAGAAAAGCTTCCTTGGAGGCTGCGGTTGGTAATAAACCATGATTCTGACCGTACCACAGGCTGACTAGGGTCAGCAGGATGCCAACGAGTAATGTCAAAATTGAACTTGGGATTTTCACGGGGGATTTACGCTTACGACTTTACTACTTTTGGACAGAACTGCTTACTTACTACGGTAATCCAGCGTATAAGACATAGGGTAAAACAAGTTGAAATTATTATTAATTTTTTAGGTTAGATTTGCCTTCTCAAATATAGATTACAACTGAATACCAAGCTAGATAGATGCTTATTTGGGACAAAAATCTTTGGAATTAGAATAGTTTCTGTTGAGAAAGGAGGGAGTAGGGAATAGGGAGTAGGGTGGCTACTGCGTTGCGTCTCCCAGTTGCAAAGTTTGGGTTTTTTGGCTTGTAGCGCCTTGTAGTAGTAGGGCACTTAAGGTAGGGGTTTTAGGGAAAGCAAAATAATTTTTCTCAGTACTCAGTACTCGATCGCTGCTTATAACTTAAAAATCTCTAAAGTTTTGAACTAGTGGTCGTTATAGTTATTCACAGTATAACAACAGACTCAATCTCGAACCTGAATTTTATAAGCTAGGGTGGAGGTGAGCAGGACATTTGCAGTGTGAAGATAATTGAGGTAAGCGGAAATTGTCTTCCCCAGCGCTTGGTCTTTCCACTCTTAAGTGCGATGCTTCGGATGCGAAGTGTTGGTTTGGTAGAGAAATATAGTAAACTCGATAGCTCCCAAAACTGCGGGGCAAAAGGTATCATTCATGAGCGAATTTGTCCTACAACAACAGAATATCGAGGCTGAAGCACAGCCAAAAGACAAAATTCGTCGCTTGGTGTGGAAAATATGTGTAGCCACCTTAATTTTGATGGCGATAGGTAGTGCCACCCGCGTGATGAATGCCGGACTCGCTTGCCCTGATTGGCCCTTATGTTATGGAGAACTTGTGCCAGCCAAGCAAATGAATCTTCAAGTATTTTTGGAATGGTTTCACAGGTTAGATGCAGCATTGATTGGATTTAGCGCTTTAGCACTCGTCGGTATGTCCTGGTGGTATCGCCGTGTTTTACCTAATTGGCTACCTTGGGCATCCGCTTTTGCGCTATTTCTCATTGTTTTCCAAGGCATTTTAGGCGGTTTGACTGTCACTCAACTGTTGCGGTTTGATATCGTTACCGCTCACCTCGGAACGGCTTTATTGTTCTTTATAACACTGCTAGTTATTGGTACAGTACTAACTCCTTACCAAGGAACCGGAACCGCAGGTAAGTTGCCTTGGATTGGTTTAACAGCCGCAATTTTGGTTTATATCCAGAGTCTCTTAGGCGCGGTCGTCGGTTCGCGTTGGGCACTGCACCAATGTTTCGGTGGATACCAATTGTGCGGTGTTATGTACAGTCACATCTTCGGCTTAGTGCCGCCAACTGTTGCGACTTTAGCTGTAGTATTTATGTCGTGGCGAACTCCAGCTTTGCATCCAGCATTGCGACGACTGGCAAATATGTCGGGTGGATTACTTATCCTCCAAATTATTTTAGGAATTGCGACTTTTCGACTTCATCTTCAAGTCGAACCTCTCACCGTTTTGCATCAAGCTATTGGTGCAACATTACTAGGAACTTTGGTAGTGTTCGCAGTTTTAGCAATACGCGATTTAGCAGTAAATAGCGATGTGACTTCGTATAGCAACATCACGTTAACTTCGACAAGTTCACAGCCAGCAGAATCAAATTCATGAAAAGGAGTAAGAGTTAGGAGTTAGGAGTGAGGAGTTAGGAGTGAGGAGTTAGGAGTGAGGAGTTAGGAGTTAGGAGTTAAGAATAGTTAAAGAATAATTTTTCTGCTTATAGCTCACGACTCCTTTTTAAATTCCTAATTTTTCACTCATAACTCTTAACTCATAACTCCTCACTCATAACTCTTAACTCCTCACTCCTAACTTCTCACTCTTTAATTCCCAGTAGTTGATAAATAAGGAACTAGTGCCAAGATGATTGAGACAAATGTCTCGAAGCACCACCAAACTTTTCTACAAGTGGTTCAGAGCTACTACCAGCTCACAAAGCCTCGAATTATCCCGTTGCTACTAATTACAACCTCTGGCAGTATGTGGATTGCTGCCAAAGGACAAGTAGACCCATTATTGTTGTTAGTAACTCTAACTGGTGGTACGTTGGCGGCTGCTAGTGCCCAGACAATTAACTGTGTCTACGACCGGGATATTGATTATGACATGGAGCGGACGCGCCATCGTCCCATACCTTCGGGTCGAGTCCAACCGCGAGATGCTTTGATTTTTGCTCTAGCACTTGCTGTTCTCTCGTTTAGTATCCTGACTATTTTCGCTAACTTGCTAGCTGCAATACTCGCATTCTCTGGTATTGTTTTTTACGTCTTAATTTATACCCATCTTCTTAAACGTCATAGCACCCAAAATATTGTGATTGGCGGTGCGGCTGGTGCAATCCCGGCTTTGGTGGGTTGGGCTGCCGTCACGGGCAGTTTAAGCTGGGCGGCGTGGTTAATTTTTGCGATAGTCTTCGTTTGGACACCTCCCCATTTCTGGGCATTGGCGTTGATGATACGGGACGATTACGCAAAAGTAGGGATACCGATGTTACCAGTAGTTGCTGGAGCGAAAGCGACTGTGTGGCAAATTTGGTGGTATACCTTAATTACAGTATTTGCCAGCATTTTACTCGTGTATCCCCTGCATGAAAGTGGGGTTTTGTACGGTGCTATTGCGATCGCGTTAGGCGGTATATTTGTACGCAAAGCTTGGCAATTGTTACAAAATCCAGAAGATAAACCGACGGCAAAAGGCTTGTTTCTCTATTCCATTTCCTATATGATGTTGCTTTGTTTGGGTATGGTGGTTGATAGTCTGCCAATTACCCATAATGCTGTTAATTTTGCAGTCAATCAATTGCATTTACTTGTAGGTTAGGTTGAAATTGTAAGTCAATTGCCTAAAAATTCAACTTCTCGTACCTCCGCAGGCGAAATGCAAAGTTTGCGGGGGTTCAAATTTTTGTGATTTTAGTCGTGACACATATAGACTTTTTCGTATTACTATATAATGAAGACTATTAGCAAGCTGAGTGCTTTTAATCGGTGTTGCGTTTACCATTGAATTTGCTATTTTGAGCAAATTTTCACGAGATTGACCTTTAAGGCTAACTTTATAAAATTGGTTATCTTGCTGCCAGATAATTTCGGAATCTCCCGTCACGAAGCTTTGCCCTTGAGCTTCTAACAAATACCCTGGAATATTATTTGCTAAAATTATCGGTGTAGCTATATTTTGATATTGTTTAAATTCTTGCTCGCTGACTATCGCAATACTACTTATTAAACAATCGGCTTGGGAAAGTTCGCAATTAAAAACATTAACTTTGAGCCGACCTTGAGAGCTAGATAACAAAACTTCGACCCTGTATTGATTATTTCCATCCTGGTTATTACTCAATAGCACCTGAGATGGTAAACGCATTACCCAACCAGGGGGTAATTGAGTGGAAATTTCTTTGATATGGAGGTTAAAAATACTAGTCGATGTTGCGCTAGGAGCAGCTTGAGCTTCATTACAAAATTTAGGTAAAGCAAAGCTAGCTAAGGCAGTAGCAATAGCAATAAATAATATACGCATTGTCGTCCTGAGAATTTAATCAATGGGGCAGGTTTGGTATAAAAATTACCCTCTAACGATGTTTTTATTAAAAACAGGGGTGCTACAGACTTATTAAAATAATAATGATAAAGCTAAATTAGGACTTACGCAATAACCCGGACTATCCTTTTTAACTGCGTGTTCTTTGTGACTAATAAGGTTAGTCATTCCATAATTGTATAAGTCCTATAAATAAAAAATTATTTTTATAGTATACGTATTTACGCTGACCGCAAAATAATGTTGAAAGTGGTATTTTGGCTGTAAACAGTATATTTATATTTTTGTAAATCCAATTTTGTTGCATTTGCTAACGTAGTTATACAACATTACGAAGCGCGAAGACATTATAATTTCCCTTTTCCCCCTTCCCCTTTTTTTAACATGGCACATTTAAATTTACGTCGTCCTCAGAATATCAACGGCGATTTTTATGTAGATACAACTTGTATAGATTGCGATACTTGTCGGTGGATGGCTCCGGATATATTTATAGAAGACGGCGAACAATCCGCTGTTTATCGCCAACCTGAAAACGAAGCCCAAAGAATCGCTGCACTCCAAGCTTTATTATCTTGTCCAACAAGCTCGATTGGCACGGTTGAAAAACCTCAAGATGTTAAAATTGCTCAATTAAGTTTTCCGATTCCTGTTGAAGAAAATGTGTACCATTGCGGCTATCATTCAGAAAATTCTTATGGTGCTGCAAGTTACTTTATCCAATTACCTGAAGGGAATATTTTAGTCGATTCACCTCGGTTTACTCCACCGTTAGTAAAACGTTTGGAAAAGCTGGGAGGAATTAAATATATGTATCTGACGCACCGCGATGATGTAGCAGACCATGAAAAGTTTGCCGAACATTTTCATTGTCAGCGCATTCTCCACAGTGACGATATCACTAGAGGTACTAAGAATGTCGAAATTCAACTAACAGGTTTTGAACCTTTCCAATTAGCACCTGAGTTATTGATTATTCCGGTTCCTGGTCATAGTAAAGGACATACAGTCTTACTTTACAAAAATAAGTTTCTATTTACCGGCGACCATTTAGCTTGGTCAAGCGAACTTCAGCAATTGATAGCATTTCATGATTTTTGTTGGTATTCGTACCCCGAACAAATTAAATCGATGCAGAAGTTAGCGAATTATACATTCGAGTGGGTTTTACCCGGTCACGGTCGCAGGTATCATGCTGACGCGAAAACGATGCAACAGCAAATGCAGAAATGTTTGGAGTGGATGGAATCGGTGTAATTTTTTTGTCTTTATGTAGCAGGGATAACTATTCTTGATTGCGGCGAACATCGCACTCCTCGAATCAGCGGTTTACCGCAGGGTACAGTAATGCGAACCAAAGCGATCGCTTGATGGACTTTGGTTCGCATTAATATAGAATCAGAAAAAGAGATTTTGAGAGTCACTTTGATAGATGAAGGGGCAACAACGGCACAATGCTTAACCTACGGTTATTACTTTGCAGTCGCTTTTGGTGATGGTTGTCGCCATAGCATATGTAATTTTGTGGCAGGCATAGTTAGATATAATACATCGCCCGAACACAAACAGCTATAGAGCAAATCCCGACCGTGCAGCGTTTGATTGTTAGTTTCCAAATACAACGGTACAAAGTTCGCTGAGATTGCTGCATCTTGAACTTTCATGCAAGCAAAGGGATGAGAAACAGTAATCAATGTCGCTAATGCTACCCAAAGACTATCTCCAGTGATACCATTCCCCAGGACGCGACCGCCCAAAGCCGCAGCCGCAAACGCTGGGGCTGCAAGCTCTGCCGGACTCAATACTGCATTGAAATCGAACACCTGTTGTGCCATTCCGGCAAAGTCGGGGTCGGCATAACGCACAATTATCGGGACTTTAGGCGTGATTCCCTTAGCATTGAGGGCAATTTCAAGGTTGGCAGCATCGTTGCCACTGACTGCGAGAAGTGCTGCGGCTGATTTCAAATTCGCAGCTTGCAGCATCGACGGAAAGCTGGCATCTCCGTTAATAACAGGTATGCCGAGTCCGCGTGCGGTATTAATAAAGCGATTGTTAGCATCGGGTTCGATGGCGACAACTTCGTGCCCGCTCTCATGCAAGTGCTGAACAATTTTGATACCAGTGCCGCTCAACCCGCAGACAATATAATGGTTGCGGGGAGGGATACGGGCAGCATCTAGAAATTGTTTGAAACGAGTGCCTAAAACAAAGTCGTTAAGAAGTGCATATAATAAGCCAATTACACCGGCACCAATCAGCATCATCATGAGGGTGAATAATTTGATGCTAGTAGGAGCATTTTCGACAACTTTATCGTTACCGCCAGCGCCCGTAATCATACCGACGGAAAAAGATAAAGCATCGATAATCGAAACAGTACTGTTGGTGGAAGTGTAAATAAATGTAGCGAGAACAATAACTCCAAGAAGTGCGATTGACATTGCCACCAAAGGACTAGCATGTTCTTGGAAGCGTCGCAGGCTTGTTAGGGTTTTGAGGAATTTGAAAATTAAGGATTTGCGCGAAGAACGATGGCGAGGTTTGTTACCAACAATTATGCGATCGCCTTCTCTCAATCGCTGTCTGCACAGTACTGCTGATATTAAATCCATATCACCTTCGACTGGCAAATAATAAATTAGCATCCGCGAACGGTTTTCCCACAAGTCATCTAACTGGCGACCGTGCCAAGGGTGCTTATTATCGATATACTCCTCATAAATGGGCCAAGTTTGCTCAAATAGCTTGATATGTCCAATTGTCCGACTTCCCAAGGCAGCAAACGCAAACACTGGTGCAGCCAAACCTGCCACACTCATACTCAGATGGTCGGGCAAAGTCTGGTCTAAGCGATCGCCTAAATTCGTGTTAAAAAATCGATTGATAATGCGAATACGCGGATTTAGGACTCGTGCTTGCATTGTCACCGACAAATTTACCGCATCGTCGGCAGCCACTATCACCAAAGTATCAGCTCGCTCAATCCCTGCTGCTTTTAATGTTGCAGCTGCATGTAAATTACCAATAATTACGTCTCCTGCGGTTTCACCAGGTATCAAACGGTGATGGATACCTACCACCAATGCACCTTGTTGACGCAGTAAACGAAATACTTTATATCCAGTACGTCCTAAGCCACAAACAATAATTCGGGGTTTCATGAATTAGCAGCGCAATCTATTTAATAAAAAGCTGCATTTTTTGAATAATTTATTAATATTCTTGCCTATATACCGCAATGATAACTGTAACCGAAAACACGATTATTTTAAGTTATTAACTAATCTTAAAAATTACTTTTTATATGTGCTACGCAAGCAATTTTTAGGATGAATGAAGGGAGTAGGGAAAAGGCAATAATTTTTAACTCTTGTAGGGGAGCCAATAAGCGTGCGGGGGGTACAAAGCGTTGAGTAATGTGGCGTGCGGGTTTATTAAGATTTATAATTTTCTACTAAGATACAATTTTGACAAGTCGTGGGATCGGATCCCCGACTTCTTTAAGAAGTCGGGGATCTTGCAGCCCCTCGAACTTATGACACAGACTATTAGTAAACCCACCCCTCCTAACTTTTATTTAAATTTCAGCGTCTGCTAGACGGGTGGTAGGACGTTCTCCGGATAAGTCTTGCACGACTTGGAATGCAGCGACAGTAGCGACAAGTCCAATGACAGCGATGGGTAATAAGCTTTTACCGAAAAATGCGATCGCACCGACAATGACTGCACCACCCAAGCGGTATTTGGCACGCATTTTGCAGTAACGAATCACACCAGTACGGTGGAGGATTGCCATCGACAACCAGCATAAAGCTACAGAACCGCAAATAAGATAGCGAATTTTGTCGGGTAGAGGTTGGGTTTGTTCGCTTAACAAAACGTTTTCGACACCGACACCAGCTGCGGCAATACCAATTACTAAGGGAAGATGCGTGTAAAGCCAAAGTAGCATTTTCCGGGTGCGTCCCTCAGATTTTGCAGCTTGGATAGGTGTTCCACCGAGATTGTCGAAGTAAACCCACCACAAACTAAATGCCATACTCAACCCGAAAATAGCAGAAATCGTACTGTAAACATCCCAACGCTGCTTTGAAACACCATCAACAACGGCGACAATTGCCTCACCCAAAACAATCATTGTAAATAATCCAAAGCGTTCGGGTAGATGGGAAGCATGAGGTAAAAACTGTAACTGATATTTATTCGTGGTAAACGGCGTAACTAAGTCAACGGCAGCACCCACCCCCCAGAAAACAAACCGCGAAGGTGCAGGAATAAAGGCAGATAATAGCCAAATCGCAGATGCGATCGCAAACCCAGCAGCATACCGTGTCGTTAACGGACGCGCTTCGGGAATATATATACCTGCACGGACGTATTCAACTACCAGTACAACACGACACAATGCATAGGCGATTGCAAAACCTGGCGCATTTTCACCTAAGCCGTCGTGTATATTTACTGCCAATGCAGTTGCTGCTAGCATATGTAAACCTACTAACAATCGCCGCCCGATATCGTCACTATCAAAGCGATTCGCGTACATCGTCGTACCAATCCACGACCACCACACGGGTATAAATAAAACAAAAAATCCGAGAAAGCCCGAAATTGAAATATCTTCTTCGAGGTTGTGAGCAAGTTGTGAAACTGCCACCACAAACACCAAATCATAAAATAATTCGAGCCAAGTGGCACGTCGTTCGGATTCTTCGCTTTCATCAATACGTAAACGTGGTGGTGCTAAAAAATTTTTTGCCATAATGCGAACTGTTAATTGCGTTCTTATTTTTTAACATGTGTAAACCTGCTTTTCTGCTTAAACAAAAGTTTTCAAAAACTTAATGCCTTCAGCTTTATTTTGAAAAATAGCATGCATGATATCGCCATTGTTATAATGAAATCAATCTAGTATTTTAACGCAGGTGCAGGTGTGGGTAAATTATCTTGGTAGTTCTGGATATACTCAATGGTACATTAGTATACTTTCTAACGCACCATTTTGAGATTTAAGCACCATTTCAAATTATCAGTGCGTTACGGAATACAGATAGAAACAGTATTAGTTTACGGATGTTATTTATTCAAGCTAACTTTGTACTTTTATAACAGAATTTAAAGGTTTATAGTATATCTATATAAAATAGCAAAATAACTCTAAATATACTTATAACTTACGCACACTATTAGGCATTATAGACTTTGAAGATCCCCCCAAAAAGAACAATAAATTCAGGGACTTTGCGTGAATTCTAATACTGTTGACTAAAAATCAAACTTATACATGCAAAGTTACTAAGCAAAAAAATGTGAAAGAATTATGAGTACGAGCAAGCAGGAACAACGGAATAATTATCACCAGCATTCGGAAGCTGAGAATTCAAGCGAACAAATCACCTTTTACACTGTAGGTAATTCTAAATATTTTCTCGGAGTTGTTGGTTTGTTAAACTCTTTACGAGTAGTAGGTCATCAGCAAAAAGTAGTAGTATTAGACTGCGGTTTAACATCCAGACAGCAAGAAATTCTTCGTCCCCACTGCACTTTATATCCTGTACCGAAAGAAAAAGCTACAAATCCTCTACAATACAAACCATTTCCCTACCTACTACAAACGCAGGGGACAGTAGTGATTATCGATAGTGACATGCTGGTAACGCACAAGCTTGATAAAATCCTGACTTCAGCAAAGCAGGGAAAAATCTGTCTATTTCCAGATTTAATTCCGAATCGTTATTTTCCACAGTGGCAAGAAGTTTTTAGATTAGATTGGGCACCCCGCAAGCAAACCTATGCTAACTCTGGGTTTGTGGCTTTTTCTGTTGAGCATAATCCAAATTTGCTTGCACAGTGGTGGCAAGCTTGCAAACAGATTTTTTCTCTCCCTACTGTTTATGAAGGTGTAGGTCTTGACTGTCCCTATGCAGCAGGGGATCAAGATGCGTTGAATGCGGTTCTTGCTAGCAATTATCCTCAAGATTCTTTGGAAATTCAATCGAATAAAGGAGAAATATTTTTACCCTTTCTTCATCGAGTCAAGATAGTTAATGTCAAAACTTTGGCTTGCAAATACGGCGACTACGATGTAACAATTCTGCACAGTAATAACCAACCTAAACCTTGGGAAATTAAAAATGTACCGTTGCTAATTAAACAGTGCAGTTATGCAAGGTTGTTGCGTCGTTTATTTATTGGCGAAGATGTAGCCATAAAATTAGCATCATCCGATTTACCAATGATTTACCGACAGGGAATCATTGGAGATTTATTAATGTTTGGATTGGGTATTTTAAATTTACCATTTTATATATTTGGTCGATTTGGATTTTGGGTAAACAAGTTGATTTTAAGAAGGAATTAGATTTGCACAATAATCATCCACATTGTTGCAGCTAATCCAATCGCTGCTAAATGCTGCCAAATCAAAATTCGCATCGATTGACGTGCAATTTTCTGCGTTAATATAACTGTCAAAAACGCAGCAAAAATCAAAGTTACACCCTGCAAAAATTCAATCACCGCAGGATGTGCAACAAATATTGGTAATGCTTCCCCATTCAATCCAAAAGTTGCAAATGTCACGGGTAAAATACGTCCACCTTCACCCAAACCCAAACGTAAATAATGCGCTAAGTTACCTCCCAATACTAATGGTAAATAGCCATACGCTAGTTCGACAAATTTTCTAGGTTTAATTAGATTTGCAACTTTTAAGTTTTGATTTTTGACTTGATTATTCAACCAACAAAAAGCTTTCATTAATCCTTGTGCAGCAAAAGGTATAGATACAGGAATCAGCAAAGCTAGCAACGATAATTCTAAATGCTGCCAAAAATTACTCAAATCAAAACTTAACCCCAACCAACTTTGAATTTCGGGTAAACGATGCAAATACACACCACCCAAAAGTAGAAACAACAAAGCAACTTCATAACTGCGGGGTACGTGCGTTGTCCACAATTCAATACCGGGAGGACGCAAGTTCAATTCAACCGAACGATGGGGACATGCTTTTAAACAGGTCATGCATAAAACGCAGTCGCGGTTATCTTCTAACTGTGCGGGATGCGAATACAAAGGACACCCGTTTGTCTCCATTCCCTCACCTTTTTGCACACCACCTTTATAACATTGATAAGTGGTACAAGTCGCCGAACAAATACCTTGTTGTGCGCGTAACTCTGTCATCGATAACTTAGCAAATAACCCATTCATACCGCCAATTGGGCAAAGATAGCGACACCAAAACCTTCTCTCGAAAATTGTCGAAAAAATAATTGCTCCAGCAGTAATTAATAACAGCAAGCATCCCGAAAGATACGCGGTGTTTTCTAAATTCCAAAGTTCCTCCCAGAGGAAAATTAGCGTAAATAAACCAAATAGAAACCAGCCACCCCATTTCTCAGCTTTTTCACGCTGCCACTTTTTTAATTCTCGCGGAAACAACTTCAATGAGATTTTTTGCGTAATTTCACCGTAAATCATGAACGGACAAAACGTACACCAAATCCTTCCAAGGAAGGGAAAGATAAGTAGAGAACCTAGCCACCACCAAGACCAAAAGAGGTTGAGAACGAAATTGCGATCGCGTGTCTGTTCCCCAAAAAACAACACCCCCACAGCAAACGCAAATGCTACCGTCGTAAAACCGTAGTTAATCCGATCGGGATACCAATCGCTGCGAAGAAACCTTCGTAATCCCGGATACAAATTTAATAAATTTACCCGAAACCGCTTTTTCTTGGTTTCCGCTGACCAAAATATTTCCTCGGTAAGTTCGCTGGTCTCAGCTTGAACAATTGCCCTTTCTACCAGACTATCCAATTCTTTCAAATTGCCCGGAAAATCGTAGGATTGCAAGCGACGCAACGCTTCCGGTGTCACTTGCGACTTAGAAATACCCCTCGCACGACTGTACAAACTAATGTAGTACTCGATTTGCGCTTTAATATCGGCTTTGCGAACTCGTAAGGGTGGTACTTTGATTATGTATCCGACACCGCGCTCAATTTGCGGTAATGTTTTTTCAGAAACAATTAGGATACGGACATTACTGAGACGAGCTTCTGCAACTGCCTCGCTGGAGGGATTTACAGGTCTATATGTACCATTTTTGAGTAAATTTGCTACTCCCGGTACTAACTCAGCGGGCAATTCTTGGATATTATTTAAAACTAAAGTCCCATTTCCCAAGTATTCTAGCAACCCAGGTTTGCCGCCATATCGCCCAAATAAATCGGCTCCACTGGTTTGCAATATGCCGCAATTTACTTTAATAATAGGTTCGCGGCGATACGAAGAACTGTAGTGAATTAACGCAGCGATATTATCTTTTTCTAAACCAGGTTCGCCGAATATTAACGTAGATTTACGGTGATTTGCCGCTACTCGAATTTGTTCGCGCAACTTTTTCGCATAGCGACTGTTACCAACGATACCCCGCTGCGCCTTAGTAACTAAGTAAGGACGCAATGCTAAAGAACGCTCCTGTTCGTAAGATAAAGCAGAAGCAAGCTGTGCTAACTCATCCGCAAGTAAGCGCGAGACAGCTTGAGCAATTTCGGGAAATTGGTTAATTATTTCGCGGAATTTCGCTGCCGGGACAACCCATAGATGGCATTCGCTGAGGGTAATAATTGTATTTTGGGTAGGTTCGTTTAAAAGTAATTCTTTGAGGTTGATGACAGTACCGGGAAGCAATCCGCAGCATAAAGCTAACTTGTTGGGGTTGATGCTGTTCTGTTCGATACGTCCCGATTCGAGGATGTATAGCGCGTCGGGTAGAGTACCTTCAGCGATAAGTTGGGTTTCGCTAGGTACAATTTTTTCTTCGATAACTTTGCCTATGGCATCCAGTACTTCAGGCGATAAAATTCCTAAAGCAGTGCGTTCTTGTAACCATATCGCTATATCTGGAGATGTCATCATGCTTACTGCCATAACTGCGATTCGTATAAGCAAATTATCGCGTGAATTGGTAACGAGCGAGTTTTTTTAAACCGCTTTTTATATGTAGAACTTACGCATACAAAAAGACCGGATTATCCATAAAGTGCGCGAGCGTAAAGGAAGCATTGTCTGTATCTGTGGATCAATTGTACTGCGGCTGCAAAATGTTTCAGCTATCTACAATCCACGTTCCATCTGATTTTTGTGTATAGGTTGATTGAGCTTACACCTATATAAAAAGTAGAAAGAGGGCTTATGTTCTCAATCTATTAGATATTTAAGCTGAACGCAAATAGATTGAAATCAAACTTTCCAGGAGTCAAATCATGTTCAACTTCAACAAACAACTAACTGCCCTAGCATTTTCAACACTAATCGCAACTAGCGGAATTATGCCAGCCGTTGCAGCTCCACGTCAAACCCCAGCAGAGCGATTATGTAAGGTACGACCGGGATTTAATAGTTGTACAGTCATAGTAAACGCCCCAATTGGAGTTGCCATCCGAAGTGGTCCTGGTTCTAATTATAAAAAAATTGGTGCCCTTCCTAAAGGATATGATGTCAATGTCACGGTGAGAAAATCTTCTCGCAATTGGGTAAAGCTTGATAATCGCCCTGGTTGGATTCATTCTCAGTACCTGTACTACGCTGGCGACTGAACACGTACTTAAATAGGTGTCGTAGCCAACTAAACTCTAGCGCTATTATTGAACTTCACAAGAAATACCATCTTTATCTGCATCGCGCATAACGTTTCGCACTTCTTGGAGTAAAACCAACGTGCGTTCTCAAGTTTTTGAAGCCAGATAAAATTTTTCTCTGTAGGTTGGGAAGTCACTACGTTGCGCGGCTTTTTTAGCGTTGTAGCAGGTGACGTTGGAACGTACACGTAGGCTGCATCCAGTCCCCTTGGACTCAGTGTTCCCGAAGGGTAGTGAAGCGCCCTAGCTGCACCTAACCTACTTTTATCTACAATCAAGTCTCTTTGAGCCAATCAAGTTTAGCGTTGTCTTCCTTCTTCAACTTATGTATAAATCGGTATGGCTGTTGGTAGTAGCAGTACCTGCGATTTTAGGTAGAGATCGAGAACTAGGACTGCTATTTTTGACAATTCTGTTTGCACTATGGGTAGTTGGGTTACTTTTTGCAGTGCCGTTCAAGTATCTGTTCAAGCATCACCATGATGTTAGAATTAAGACTTCTTACCCATAATGGTAATCCGTTTGGGCTAAGTAGTTCAACGCATAATTCAATCAATACCAATATCCCCACGGAGCCGATTCATCAAGTATATTAATTTGCAATCAAGATTTAGAACGACGCATCCGTACATGGAATGCTTTTTGTATAAAATAATTTTTTTATGAGTATCTCAGATATACCCAATCTCTGGATTCCCTTAATGCTTTTGGGTTTAATTATCATTGCCGCATTATTTTTTAGCCGCAACTAGAGGGAGTAGGGAATAAGGAGTGGGGAGTGGGGTTCGTAAAATTAATCTTCTTGCCTTTAGCGTTTACTCCTTCTCCCTTCTTTACTTCCCCCTAATACTGCCAAAATTGAACATATCCTTGAATAGAATCCGTTATTATTGGTTTACAATTCTCCCCTTACTCCCTACTTCCTACTGCCTACTGCCTACTGCCTACTCCCTCTTTCTTAACAAGAGTGACTAATTCCCCTGCTTGAGCGGTACAATTAATGCCGATTGTCTTCAAAAGAAAGAAAGTTTCATGATTTCCAGCAACGACTTTCGACCTGGTGTCTCGATTGTATTAGATGGCTCTGTATGGCGGGTTGTAGAGTTTCTCCACGTTAAACCCGGTAAAGGTGCGGCATTTGTACGGACAAAGCTCAAAAACGCACAAACTGGGGGTGTGGTAGAAAGAACCTTCCGTGCGGGTGAAACCGTACCCCAAGCCAACCTCGAAAAAAGCACGATGCAGCATACCTATAAAGAAGGTGATGACTACATCTTTATGGATATGGAAACCTACGAAGAGGGTAGATTAACTGCTGCTCAAATCGGCGATCGCGTTAAGTATCTCAAAGAAGGGATGGAAGTTAACGTGGTTCGCTGGAACGAGCAAGTTATGGACGTTGAACTCCCCAACTCCGTAGTGCTAGAAATTGTCGAAACCGACCCAGGTGTTAAAGGTGACACAGCTACGGGTGGTAGTAAACCAGCAAAACTGGAAACTGGCGCTACAGTAATGGTTCCCTTGTTTATCGCCCAAGGCGAACGTATTCGTATTGATACACGCGACGATAAATACATGGGTAGGGAATAACTTCAAGGTATCCAAGCGCGTGGAATTCAAAATTCAAAATCAAAAATTCAAAAAGTCACTGTTTTGAATCGTCGGTTTTTAATTTTGAATCGGATTGTTGGTTCGTTTGCCCTGCTGCGTAATGGTTTTACCAAGACGTAAATCCCGATTTCCACACCAAAAGGAAACTCCCTGCCCCGCGAACGATTCTATTTTACAAATAGGTCAATGAAATCGTACCTAATTGCATGAGGTAATAAAAGCTGTGCCATTGGACTTTAGTGAAATCCGCCAATTATTGACAACTATTGCACAAACAGATATTGCAGAAGTAACGCTGAAAAGCGACGACTTTGAAATAACAGTCAAAAAAGCTGTTAGCACTCCTCATCAAATGTTGTCTGTGGGGCAAGCTCCTTTAAGCGGTGTAGCAACGGGATTAGCTATAAACGCACCGACACCCACTGTAGTGCCTCCGAACGTTGATGTCGCAAATCGCGTTGACCTCGCACCAGTCCTTGCACCCTCAGCAACTCCTCCTAGTACTATCGACTCAAAATTTGTTGAGGTAAACTCCCCAATGGTCGGAACATTTTACCGTGCATCTGCACCTGGGGAAGCTCCATTTATTGAAGTCGGCGGTCGCATCCACAAAGGTGATACAGTTTGTATCATCGAAGCCATGAAGCTAATGAATGAAATCGAAGCCGAAGTATCCGGTCAAGTGGTGGAAATTCTCGTGCAAAATGGCGAACCTGTGGAATACGGTCAACCTTTGGTGCGAATAAATCCAGAATAAATATCGCAATTTAAGGAACCACTTAGACAAAAATACACTTATCCATCATTCTTTTAACTACTTAAAGGAATGAGGATGAGTTATGTAAAGGCACGCGCACGCTATGTGTAAACCTCGAAATCTCTATTTATATTACAGAGATTAACCCGGATGGCGTATGGTCTGGATATTACTCGCGCTGGCTCACGAAGCACATTGCGCTTTCAAAATACCCAAGCGCTGGGGAACTCCTCCTTTGAATATCGCGCCAGATTTTTTTAACTGGTAAAATTCGAGAGGATGCGTTACTAGTTCAAATGTCCCACTTTCAAATATGCCGTCAAGCATCTGATTAAGCTTGGCTGCGTTGGTGTTTTAACAGATTTTGAATAAATTTTTATCTAAATTTATTGGCGTTGGAAAGCTTCGAGGCAAGCTTTATCGTTATATATTGTACATAACTAAAAAGTGGTACTATTTTAAACGTTGACTGAAATGGTAGTGCCATTTTAAAAATAGTGTTTCCCTGTCCATTTTGTTATGGATACCTTCGGTTTTTTCTGAAGGGTGGGTTTAACAGTTAACAAAGACAAGAATCATCACAAACTAATCAATGGTTTCACGCCCATTGTTTTAGAAACTATTTAATTTATATAACCGACGTGTTAATTTCGTCCATTTTACAGTGTAGTTTTTGCGGGTCAAACAGTAATGAAACAAA
>QQTW01000671.1_pt1 | contig 22073 bp, 27 predicted proteins | sample 1904831 | NCBI WGS metagenome assembly QQTW01 (sample SAMN09435610, study PRJNA476489) | Subsurface metagenome, whole genome shotgun sequencing project. | reverse complement strand
AGTGCTGACAGTAGTGATGATGAGGGCGGAGCGGATGTGGAAATGAAGGATGCGCCCCCGACAAAGACTGCGAAGCAAGCCAAGCGAACATCTTCTGGCAGCCCATCGTCCTCCTCACAGTCAACAAGCTCGGAGAGTGATGCCGATGACGAAAAGGAGACCGCAACGGCTGAAGTGCGGTCACAAAGGCCTACGGTCAACAACCTGGTCAATAAGCTGAAACGCAAAGCTGCCGACTCTGAAGCCACGTCTGAGTCGCCTGATAGGGTTGTCAATGGCGAAAAGTCCACAGCACCTAAGAAAGCGAAACTTGAGTCTTCGACCGACAAGACCAAGACAGACAAGAAAGTAAGCACTGACAAGAAAGTCAAGACAGCCAAGGATGATAAACAAGCAAAGGCGGAGGTGACCACAGACAAATCAAAACGCCTTCAAGCAGACGACAGGAAGAAGACGAAGAAGGACAAGAAAGCAAGTGCGGAAACAGCACCAAATCCGAAAGTCAAAGCACCAGTCACGGCAGCCTCTTCTTCCGAAGTCTCGTCTTCGTCATCCCCGTCTTCGGAAGAAAGCAAGGCGGAACCCGCACCATCCAAGAAAACCAAAAAAGCCAAAACTGAAGAAAGCTCGCCACCACGAAAAACGTCAACAGACTCGAGCGCGACCCTAGAACATAGCGAGACCAAGCAGGCCCCCGCTGTCCCATCCGGCTCTTCTGCATCCTCATCTTCGTCCTCCTCCTCCGACACGGACAGCACACCTCCACCCAAGAAATCCATCACCACAACCAAGAAAAAGAGCAAAAGCAAAACGAAGAGCAAGGATGATCCAGCTCCCAGCACGAACGGCGAAAAGGCCGACTCCGAAAAGCCTCCCAAAAAGAAAAACGCCCCGTTCAGCCGCATCCCGCAAGATACGCAAGTCGACCCTCGCATGGCGTCCAACGCTTACGTCCCGTACGACTATGCGGAGCGCGCCCATCAGGATCTGATTGTGACGAAGGGCAAAGGCTTTACGAAGGAGAAGAATAAGAAGAAGAGGGGCAGTTATCGGGGTGGGGCTATTGATGTTGATGGGCGGAAGGGGATCAAATTCGATGATTAAGGGGGGTAGGATGTTGAGGGATATGCAAGGCGAAGATGGATTAGTTTGCGTGTTAAGGCCTCGTTGTGTGTAGATCTTTGCCAATTGATTGAGAGAGGAAGCCGGCATTGCTAGTAACAGTTAAATCCAGGCTTCGCACGAGGTTGATTAGGTCGCGCTCTATAGATGCTGCCTGTCTATCTAGACTCAATCTCAGTACATTTCTTCCCTACTGCAATCTCCAGTCTCTCTTGAGTCTACACCTCTAGCTATTCCCCAGCGCACCTCCACAACACCCATCTCTAATAATTCCCCCTCCCATCAACCCACCTCTCATCAAACCCCGGCATCCACTCATCCATATCACCCACGCCAGCCTGCACCCTCAACCTCATAACCCCAACCGGCACCTGCTCCGCCAACGCCAACCGCATCGCATCCCCATCGGGATCCCACTTCCCCCGAACAACCTCATGCACCGACCCCGACCCCGTCCTCTTCGCCCCGACCCCGTACACCGGATCCGGAAACCGATCCATCATCCCCACAACATCGAACTGCACCACCGCATTCTCGATGCCCGCGAAAACAAACGTGCTGCACGCCGACGGCGCCGAAAGCGAATACACGGGCGACTCGGCCGACCGCCGCGACCCGAGCCGGTAGAAAGCCGGCCCGCGCGAGTTGAGGAACAGGTTCCAGTTGCGGCGGTCGTGGATGTGTTCGGTGTGGAAGGCGCAGCGAACGGTGGCGGTGGCGGTGTTGGGGTTGGGTGGAGGAGGTGGTGGCGCGCGAGAGGTGAGGGTGGAGCAAGGGGTTAGGTTGGCGGCGTAGTAGGCTTTGCCGCCGGGCATGCGCAGGTCGAAGACTTTCATGATGGCGTGTCGGGCGCTGCCGGCGAGGAAGCGTTCGCGGCCGAGCGGGAGGAGTGAGTAGATGGCGGAGAAGTTGTCGACTGGGTCTTGGTAGATGGCTGTGCAGGGGGAGGGGGAGCGCATGTCGTGCAGTCTGGTGGGTGGGGGTGTTAGAGGGGGGTCAGTTGGGATAGGGGTGTGTGGTGGACTACTTACCTGACTGCACCGTCGTACCAGCCGCTGAGGAAGATCTCTCCTTCCCTGCCGCCGGCTTGCGAGGATGCTGCTATGGGTGCGATGGGGTAGACTGAGGATGTCCCGCTGGTTGTGGAGCCGTTGGTGTCGACTCGGTCGTCGCCGTATAGCTTGACATCTGCACCTGCGGTGCTGAACTTTCGAAGGGGCGCTGAGGAGATTCCGTCTGGGCCTATGTCGTAGACGTGAAGTGGTTCCGTTGAGGGACCTAGACCAACTGCTAAGCGGTCGTGAGTAAGGAATCGTGTAGACCATGTACGTCCAGGCTTCCCGCTGGGGATGACAGAAACTTCGGAGATAGGTTCGGTGTCTCTGTCTGTGTTCCATCGAGGATACAGAACCAGTGCCGTATCAGAGAGGCATGCTGCAAGGAGTGGGTCGTTGGAAGGGCTGATGCTGGTAGCCCTAACAGACCGACCATCAGTCATATAGCTCGTATGTATTTTAGCTTTCTGTGTCGAAGCGGAGAAGGCCAATAGATCAAGCTGTCCACTTGCTCGACCAACTACCACCTCCTCCTGATCAGAAGACGCATGATTACGACTCCTCTGCCACGGTCGAAGGATATTGACTGCCGTGATGTCATCTCTGCCCTCCTTATGCTCATCCAACTTGTACACCAGCCATTGATTCATATGATGATGCTGATCGAATCTCTCCACCCTCTCCTTATCATTCGCAGCCTCTTGCCACATCTTCTCAGCAATATGCCCCATAGTCTTCAACCTAATCACAAGCTCCGCTCCTGCGCCCCATGCCAAAATCTGATTTCTTGAAGACCAGCCCTCCCCAGTCCATTCTTCATAACTGTCTATTACCGGCTGATAGCCCATCGTCTGGTGTCTCTGCCTCTTTCCATAGACCGGACGCCGGCTGCCTTCTGGTAGCTGGATGGCGGTATCCGGCGGTCCAATGCATCGAGCGATGAACGCCCTGCGGTCCCATGCCCGTGACAGCGTTGTAAGTGCATGGGCGGCTTCTTTCCAGAATGGAGGGGGTTGAAGGGACGGGAAACGTCTTTGCACGAATACTCGGTAGCCCTCCTCCTCGACATATTTGTGAAGGCGTCGGCTGGTAAGGGACAGATGGAAGAGAGATTGTGCTGTTGTGAGGTGAACGACGATCTGGGTTAGAATTTCGAAGGGGAGTCCGGCGAGCATGCTGGACTTTGATGGGTCAGCCTGGTGGTCTGGGATACCAGGGCGGATGGACAAGATCATTGGGCACAGCACGTTGCATGAAGGCTGATAAGGTGCGGGGTGTCTGCAAGTTGATCACAATCAAGTAAAGGGAGTTATGTTGTCTATATAGCTACAGCTGCTTCCCGTTCTCCTCTTGATAAATTCATATCTAATCACACAACTGTGTAAACTGCTTGGATGTGAAGCGACGCAGATGATTGATACGATCTCCATACCCGCCATTGTTGGCATCGGGCTTGCCCTGGTCGCCATATACAAATATCTTATATTCCCTCTTTTCATATCTCCTCTGTCGAAGATACCAAATGCTCATCCCACATCAGCCATTTCATCGGTATGGATTCTTTGGATGAGATACACGAACAGGATAAATAGTGCAGTCCATGCTGCCCATCAGAAGCATGGACCAGTGGTGCTATTGGCACCTGATGAGATCAGTGTGAACTGCGTCGATGGCGGTATACGCACTGTATATGGCGGTTTTGAGAAGACTGAGATGTACTTCCGTATTTTTGGCAACTATGGGTTAGGGCAGCCTATTCTCGATAAATTCGATGCGGACGCTCACCGAGTCTCAGGGTTCCCAACTTGTTCACCACTGTCCACAGCAAGCCTCATGCCGCTCGTAAACGTATGATCTCGAACATCTATTCCAAGAGCTATCTTCACTCCTCGCCTGAGCTTAATGCTACTTCAAAGACCATATTATATGATCGTCTCCTGCCCAGCGTGCACTCGGAAGGCAGAAGTGCAACATTTGACGTCCTTGAACTCTTTCATGCAGTCGGGATGGACTTCACAAGCGCATATCTCTTCGGGCTCTCCAACGGCACCAATTTGTCGCAAGAAGTGAAGGCCAGGAAGCACTTGCTGTCACTGTATCAGGGCCTGAGGCCTTCCGTATTCTGGATTGCAGAGCTTCCAATTCTCACGGCTTCCCTCGCCAGGCTGGGCTTCCCGATCATCCCGAAGGCGGTTGTTGCCGGAAAAGAGGAACTAGAGGCTTGGTGTCTGCGTATGTGTGATGCTGCGGAGGAGTCTCTGAAGCAAAACTCTTCGAGACCCAAGCCTGCCGATGAGGAAAATCCCGTTCAAGGGCCTGTGGTATACAAGCACCTTAAGAGCGGTATGGAGACTGAAGCATCGAAATCTTTACCAAGCGCTTCCTCACTACCATTGCCTGACCAACGCCTTTCCCTAGCCAGTGAGATGATGGATGTAAGTCGCCAAGAACCCGCATCTCCTTGTCCAGAGAACATGTGTTGATGAAGGTTCTGATCTCGCTTTTGAACAGCACCTTTTGGCTGGCCATGAAACATCCGGCATCACCATGACTTATGTGACCCACGAGCTTTCCCAGCGTCCCCAAGTGCAAGCGATACTCCGGAGCGAGCTGCTTACGCTGTCCCCGCCCATTTTCTACCCTTCCGAGAATCAACACCTGCCACCTTCAAAAGATATTGATAACCTGCCGTTCCTCCATGCGGTTATCACGGAGACCCTTCGGTTACATTCACCCACCCCAAGTGGTTTACCACGTATCACTCCCTCAACCCCGACCACGCTTGGAAACTTCACCGACATACCACCCGAGACCCAAGTGCACGCACAAGCGTACTCGCTGCATCGAAACGAGGACGTTTTCCCTGAGCCTGAAAGGTGGCTGCCCGAACGTTGGTTGGAGCACGGCAAGGAAAACGGAGACGAGAAGAAAAGATGGTTCTGGGCTTTTGGTAGTGGCGGGAGAATGTGTATTGGGAGCAATTTCGCAATGCTTCGTATGTTCAACCTCTCATTTTCTCTTAGAATCGGGTGATGATCTGATAGCTGACTGTTGTGTTTTGAGCAGAGCTGAAAATGATGGTGGCAGCCATCTACACGAACTACACGACAAGCATTGTGGATGACACTGGTATCGAGCAGGTGCAAGCATTCATAGCTCCGCCGGCGGCCAATAAGTTGATTTTGAAGTTTCAACATGTTTGATGTTTGTGCTTGGTGGACGGGTTCATTACATATCGCTATCATGATGAGATGAGAATGAGTATGAGAAATGACTTTGCTTTTGCCTACATAAGATCATTTGACGTTGCATCCAGAATTGTAGAGATACTGCCCTCAGTCTTGAATTGTTCGCCCATAAGACTGTCCGGCATGAAATAGTTGTTGCATACATCACTCGGTGATCGTGATGGGTGCTGTAGAACGGATCATCTATTTTCCCGTCACTTGTTGATGAATTGGGTGTACTCGAGTATAAATTCGTTCGCAGGTGATATACAATGGACGGTATAGAAAATCGTACTTATGTGTTAGTGACGGGGGCAAACAGGTGTGTATGCTAAATATTGTCTCGCAGCGACCTGGTTCTTATGCTGATCTGGAAGTATCCGAAAGTGGGCTGGGCTTCGCCATTTGCTGTCGACTTGTTGATGAATTCCTCGAGACGCGCCCCGATTCGCACACCTTGACTATCATAATCACGACAAGGAGTCCGAAGAAAAGCAATGATACTATCTCGCAACTGCAGAGATATCTGCACAAGCGAGTCGCCATACCAACACAACAATCAAATGCACGAGTGACTTTCCAGGCAGAAAACCTAGACCTGACGTCTCTCGTCTCCATACAACAACTGTCAAGGAAACTACTTCAAACCCTCCCCAAGCTCAACGTCTTGATCCTGAACGCAGGCTATGGAGGCTTCACCGGCGTCAATCTCGCCCAAGGCATCTGGACCGTCCTAACAGACTGGAAACACGCCGTAACATGGCCGACGTACAAACTCTCAGCCGTCGGCCTCCTCACGCCCCCTCAAACCACAAGCGAAAAGCTCCAACCCCTCAGCAACGGCACGCCATCGCCCTCCTCCGCCAAATCGAGTGGGACCAACGAACCTCCACTAGGCCAAGTCTTCTGCTCCAACGTCTTCGGCCACTACCTCCTAACCCACAACCTGACGCCCCTCCTCTCCACCCCACCGCGCCCGACCCCCGCGCGCATAATCTGGATCTCCAGCCTGGAAGCCTACGCCCACACCTTCACGACGAGCGACATGCAAGGCCTGACCTCGCCGTACGCGTACGAGAGTTCGAAGCGGCTAACGGACATCATCGCGCTGACCGCGTCCCTGCCCTCGACGAAACCGTGGACAGACCGGTTTCTCAGCTGTCCGACCGCGCCTACCACCAACCCACCATCGTCGTCGTCGTCGTCAAGAAGTAGCGAGAAGCCAAGAATGTACCTCGTGCACCCAGGCATCTGCGCCACCTCCATCGTGCCGCTGAACATCCTGCTGTACTACGGCATGTTCCTGGCCGTCTACGTAGCACGCTGGCTTGGGTCGCCCTGGCACACCATCAGCGCGTACAAGGGTGCCTGCGCGCCTGTGTGGTTGGCGTTGGCGGCGCAGTCGCTGCTTGACGGGATGGAAGAGGAGGGCGGGCCGGGGAAGTGGGGGAGTGCGACGGATTGGTGGGGGAGGGAGAGGGTGGTGAGGACGGAGGTTGAGGGGTGGGGGTATGGTGGGGTGGTTGGGGAGACGGGGGAGGGGAGGAAGGGGAGGATGAGGGGCGCGAGGGATTTGACAAGTGAGGGGAGGGAGGGGTTTGAGGAGTTGGGGAGGGATGTTTGGGGGTTGATCGAGGGGTTGAGGGAGGAGTGGGAAGGGAGATTGGTGGGCATGGGTGAGGGTGTGTAGGATTTGTTTGTACGGTTTACCGTTTTACGTGGTGCAAAGCTGTCGGCCAAGCTGTCGGCGACTGCCTATATGTGTATGTATATATATGTATTATAGCGATGCCGGAAACGGGTATCTCTAAATTTTCGAGGAACACGGAAATTTACCCGGGGCAGTCAACCGCACCCACGACACAGCGCCTAGTAATGCATACGCAAGCACAATCAAGGACCCAACGGCCCTCACACAGACCACCCACTTCCCCCCACCCCTGGACTCCATCGCTCTACTTCACCTTCCTTGCCCCCACCAGACTCTCTGCCTCAATCCCCTTCCCCAGTCCACCAACCTTCTTCCGCCTCCACTGCCACTCCACCAAAACCGGCAGAAAAGTCCACAAATCAAACTCCGGCCACAAACACTTCAGAAACACGATCTCGGTATGCTGATGGCATTGCCAGAGCATGAAATCGCTGAGCCGCTCGACGCCGCTGGTTCGGACGAGTAGATCGAGTGGTGGTGTGCCGGCGGTGAACATGTGTGCGGTCAGGACATCGGGGGCGATGGTTTCAGGGTCGGGAAATATTGTGTTCGGACTGACGGTTGGGGTTTTAATTAAGTCGTGCTCTGAGGATTTACGGTGGTCGTGGATTTGAAGGTGATCGTCCGAGTGCAATGTTATCGAAGAGGCGGCGGAGTCTTCCGGGTCGGATGTTGCGCCTGAGGGGGAATGAGTACCGTCTTGGTGGTTTTTCAGAGTCAGGGTGGTGGAGGTTGAAAGGTGGCGGGCGCGGATGTTATGGATGATGTGTGACTCTGAGAATGGGCGTTGGAGCGATGGCATAGGTTTAGAGTACTCGATGACCGTTTCTCGAATGGCGGTCGTAATTTCGTCACGCGAGGTGTAGGGAAAGCACACGTTTAGTATGGCCTGGCCGTTGCCGCTCGTGAGTTTGACGGCTCTGTCCATGGCTTCGAGAACGTCCGGTTTGACGAGGTCTCTTTGGCCGAGGATTCGAATGCTGGCGCCGTAACGGTCGAGTAGGTCGCCGTGTTGGGCTAGTTGGGAGAGCTTGACTTTGGCCATGTCCATGAGGGCGTCGACTTCGTATTTGGAGCGCTTGAAGTTCTCGATGCTGAAAGCGTAGATGGTGACTACTTTAACCCCGGATTTGTAGCAGACCTCTAATATCTAGTGGAGTTCAGATGGTATCAGTGTTACCCGATTCTAAGTGCTTCAAACACCCTTGTGGAGTGACCCACCCGTGCCAATGCTTCAAAGCCCAAGTTGTGTCCTTCAACCGTTTCTATTCGATGATTCCTTGCAAACCTCCGGTTCCCATCCATCACGAAAGCCACATGTTGCGGAATTGGGCCTTGCCGCAGCGCGCCGATGAGGAGCTCTCGAAGCTGCATGATTCCCCATTCCACCGGCGGTGACTGAAGCAGCCATTTGCGTATTTGCGAGAGGTACATTGAGGGCATATTGACTGCGAAGGAGAGACGCGATGAAGGTCTCTATATGGCTTAGGGCCAAGAACCGGCCGCGTGTCCTTCCCACCTGGTCATGGGCGGTGCACGGCTGAGTGTTGAGTATTGGTCATAGCACTCATAGCCTGCTGTATGACGAGGAGTGAGAGCGTAAGATGATCAAACAAAGCAAAGCAGACGCTGGCTGAAATATGATCTGAGTTCCTCAACGCTTTTACGAAATGTTTTGTCCTGGCCTCTGACGTTTGCGTCCGTGCGTTCGGATCCCGGCCAAACAGAGTCGCCTGATATTGCCATCGTTGACGACCTTTGCCTTATACAGGTAGCTCTACTCGGGTTGATCTCGAATTTCAGAACGATGCATTTTTGTTACCTATCTATGGATGACTGTGGTGGAAATAATTATAAGTCTGGATTGTCCAAGTTGGCATGCCTTGACGAGTCTCAAGCAAGGATAAAGCCCAGGAAGGCTATCTATGAACTTCTGATACTCAGTGTTTTGTTTTGGTCTCCTCGTTTTTATATTCTACGTCAGAGTGATTGAACGTTCACTGTAGAGGACTGTCAGAACAGGAAGGTGCAAGCCGAGTTCATTAACACAGTGAACGTACCTTCACTCTACAGTAGTATAACTTACCTCTCGAGCAACAAACGCAATAGCAAGCAAAGCCCATCTAAGTCGTCGACGCAGGACATAGTCTGATCCCCGAAAAAATCATGAACACCACAACCACAGAGCCGTCCAGCAACATGTGCCCCTTCCTGACCATCCCCCCCGAAATCCGCCAGGAAATATACAGCTACATCGTCCCCCAAAAAGAGACCCTGACCATAATCCGACCTCGCATTTTCACATGGATCCAAGAACCACTATCCCACCCCATCCTCCTCGTCAACAAAGCCATCAGCCAAGAAGCCGCGTCGACAATCTACGGCCAGAACATCATAACCATGGACCTGCACGCCGGCCGTCTCGCAGACAAATTAAACGACCTGCGCTTGACGCTGCACGGCATCGGAAAGCTGAATTGTTCTTTCATCCGAACGCTCCACTTGCGCATTCCCTTTCTGGATTATTTGGAAACGGTGACGAAGTTGTTGACGGTCGTGAGGGAGGATTGTCCGGGCGTGAGGCAGGTTATGTTTCAGGTTTCGAAGTGGAATTGGCCGGCGGGGACGAAGTTGTATCCTTCGACGATGCAGATGAGCGTGGGAGGGTCGAAGGGCGCGGCTGGCGTCATGGTTTCGGGATCGGGAGAGGACTGTGGGGTTTTGGTTGAGACGTACCAGGAAACGGAGATTGTGTGGTCGGATACCATGACAATGGTGAAGGGCTGAATGAGCATGTTTGATATCGGAAAGGTTCAACAGATCGGCATCGTCTTGCTAAGGGCCAACGCAGCGTATGAAGCTATAATGATAATGATCAAAGATTCTCCTCAGAAGTCTATCCAATTCAACAGCATTGCGCAGAGCATTATTTGCTTGATATCGACCATAATCTGTATTGATCTCCAACATCCAATCACAGCCATATAAACCAGAGGTCAACCAACAGACTCAGCCGCATTCAATGGCAAGTAGACGTGATGATCTAACCCAGCCATCTCCCAAGCCCGTCAGCCTCAGCAGGTTCAAGTCTTGACAATGAACTCTCAGCTCTCCTACTCCAAAGCCAAGGACCGTCTAACATGGACAATTGAACGGAACGAATGTACAGTTTGTGCGATCGAGAAGAAGGAATCTCGAAAACGATGCGTGAGTAGCAGCAGGGCTGCGTAGCCGGCAATTTCATGCCACTCAGATATGGAGGCCAGTCCTAAATTAAGAGAAGATTTCTTAAGAAATGTGAAATATTCAGGGCATCTTATTACCTGCGAAGTCCCCAAGTCACGTGTCAGTTACAGAGTATCACCATATGACATAAGGTACTTTTGGAAGTAACATTATTCTACGAGCCCCTTCCCTGACCACTGCTCCCGTTCTCTCCTTCTCTTCTTTCCTCTCTGTCGACTGAAAAGCCAAAAGCCATCAAACACATCTCTGGATAAACACAGCCGACAGTTGTTGTCTACTCCACAACCCACCATTTTCTCCGAACATCTTGCCATTCAACAGCACTCGTCTTGATCTTCGCCCACACTCGACATTGCATGAACCTCTCAACAACGCTGCCAGCCGACTCTTGTTTGCTCGGTGCTCACTCGAAAAGCTGAGGGACAGAGAACGATCTCTACCTCAATTGTCGCCATCTTCCTCTTCTCCAAGGGATAGAGCACCCCTGGACATTGCGCCTACTACCCGACCATTCATCTTCTTTCTCCTCGACCACCTCTTCCTCCTCCCTCCTCTCCTCTCCTTCATCACTACGACGCCCGTGTCCTTCCGCTGGACAAATTGTCAGGTTCATATGAGGATCAGCAAAGTCCGCGTCGTCGTGCGCGAAGAATACCATCTTTGACGGAATTCAAGGGCCACGACATCAATCCAAATGACCTCCAACCATTCCACTTTAACGGTCAGTCACAAAACGCTTGTTTTGCGGGAACTGAATATCTGGAGAATATTGTCCAGCGGCCAGACATTTCCGGACGGACGAAGGAATTCCTTCGTCTTATACAAACCAAATACAAGGACGGCAAATGCATAACCGTGCAGGGCCGGGCTCGCGACACCCTCGCCCGTGAGGTCAAAATCCTGGAAAACATGTGGTTGTCCCACTGGGAGAAGGTGTATGGCCCGAACAGTGATAGGGCACGCTTTCGTGAGCTTAGTGAGGAGCTCAAAGAACTAAAATTCTTAGCCATTTTTGGCGATTATGCAGCGATCTTCTGCAAAGAGATCAAAAACCTGGGCCCGGGATACCCAATTAATGGGTTTAAGCAGTGGAGAGATGTGGAGGAAAACTTGAGAAAGGAGGACTTAGCTTTGGAGGAGTGGAACTCAGATATGGGAAAGGACCTCCCAGAGCGGCCATTGCACGATAGCATCGAGGATGTCGCCCATAATCTGACTCCCCCCGTTCACCCTGAGATGGTCCGTTTCTGGATTCGCATTGATGCAAAAAGAAACGAGACCTTCCATAACGGGGTCCATGGAGCCCTTGAGGCCAACGACTGGCCAGCAGTCGGGTCAGCCATCCTCACGCACCAAAAGATATTACCATTGGTCATACCTGAGAGCCATCAAGCAGATGGCATCCTGGTGCGGAAGACCATCCAACGGCTTCAAAAGAAATTCTTTGAGATATTGAGCGACGACCCCCGGCCAAACTCCTCTGGCCCGCCGTCTCTGCGTCTTACCACATATGGCAAGGAGTTGGAACGGAGACAGCAACAGCGGAGCGCCAGTAACGCCAACGCCGAGTTTTGACTCCTTCGAAGTCCTCTTGAGGTCGGTAAAGTGCGACAAATGAGTGGAGGACTGTGGGTTTTGGGTTGAGACGTATCAGGAAACGGAGATTGTGTGGTCGGATATCACCTGGCTGGCTCTGCCTCGGCAGTATAAGTTTATGCTGGATGGCTAGCTGTGTATGGTGGCACTTCTCTCGAGGGTTCGCATTGCAGGGGGTCACCGTATGAATGGAATGACAAGTCGGAATATGGCAGCGGGTTTCTCGGGGTAGTTGAACACCCTTGCTCTTCTGATACCCAGTGTGAGATACCATCCATTCCACCCACATCATCATACCGTCTGTGCGATACCGAGTCTCATTGCTGACATGTATCTGATCCCGCAGGTATTCGTCTCTGGCCACCGAGCTCGACACTCTCCGCTCGCTCCACTGCAATATAGATTTAATGTGCGGTCCGACGCGAAGCGACCGTGGAAAGCTTTATGTCGGATTGCCAATCATGGTCTTGACCTATTGCTACCTTCTCACATGTTGCTTGCCAGCCTGTTCAGTCTATGCTTAGCGAAGGGCGCTGTTTTCAAATGAAGAGTACGCTTCTTCCCTCCTGAGGATATCCATCATCACCTCATAGGTGTGCAGGCGCCACTTCGATATGTGTTGACGATTTGACCAAGGCGGATTGCTGGTCCGAGATCACCCGAACTTCTTTTGCTTTGTTTCATTCCCACATAGCGCTTGCGCTTTGAACGACGAACTAGGACGAGGCGGTAATCCGAGGCGAGAATCCTTGGCAAAGCAACAATCTTGCATGGGCACACACGACGAATATGAATGCATCACTCTCAAAAAGCTCCCCTAAATTGATCCAATATCTGCGTCCCCAACGTCCTCCTCTGCCTCCGCCCCTCACCGCCAGCATTCCCGCCCAACCTCCCATCCACCCCACTAGCCGCAGCCGCAACCGTCGACTCACCCTCCAACCTCCTCCTTAACCCCTCATACCTGTGCCCCTCCCCCACCTCCTTACCCGCAAACCATGTTGGAACCCGCCACCTCGCGGCGCCCGGCAAGATCTCGCTTCTCCAAGCATAGCCCACAAGCCAGCCGACCGCAGCGGCAACAGCGGAACCGGGGAACTGCGAAAGAGCGAGTTGGGTGGCCAGGAGGTAAGTTGCCGATTTGTCGCTAAGGAGCACACCCTGCGCAGGTTGGGAGGGTAATGATGTCGTCGATATAGCGATGCGGTATTTGTAAACGTGCGGGATGACGGCGTGATATTGGGCCAGCAAGGCGAATAGGATGGCTGTGGGACCGGCGGGCAGGTAGTTGATGTGATTGAACGAGAGGGGTCGGAGGACTAAGGCGAGGAGGAGGGGTGGGAGGAGCGAAGTGTAAGGGAGGGTGCTGAGGAGGAAGGACTGGTCGTGTCAGGGGCGAGGTCAGTATACATTGTAGGTCGAGGGAAGGTCGAAGCGAGCCTACGGCGAATTTCCTCGATCCCCATAGTCGCTCAATGATGCGTAGGTGGTAGAGGGTCATGGCTGCGAAGAGGACCTCGGTGCTGTTGGTGAAGCATATCTGGTCACGTTTCGACGGTCATGTTAGCCTCGAGGGTACATCAACGGACGCAATAGCATCGTTGACTCTTGCGCCACATCAGGCGATTCACGTACCTGCCATATCAATAACCTCCACGCTTGCTTGTATCGCCAGAGATGGGGCTCCACGTAGATGTAGAATAGATATTTGACGTCTGTGATGCTGACTGCGATTGAAATGGCGACTATGGAGAAGACGAGGAATTTGGAGATTGGGGCGTTGGTGAAGCCGGATGTCAGCATCTTGAGTGAGTCGTTGTCATCAGGATGATTCGGTGGTGGAGGTCTTGGTCAAAGTGCTCCGGAAGGGTTTAAGGTTGTGGCTTGCGCTTCAAGCCGCCTGCAATTGTGACGGTAGCCGGAAGCTCTCCCGCTTCAAGCGGCAATTTGTTTACTCTTGTGGCTGGTGACTGTCATCAGCCATATTTGTGATGATTGCATCGCTGATATTATCTCCATTCCATGTATTACTGGTCAAATCGGAGAAGTAATGGCATTGTATTCAGATTGGTTCTCCAGTTAGAAATACAGTCTCGGAATAATTGTCGCTACTGTCGTAAGAAGCCCCAAAGGAAGGACTCAATAAACATTGTAGAGTATTGCTTCCCATATCTATACCGGTGTGAGAAGCATTGAACTGGACAATTCGGACCATGATTGCCTCCCTATGGTTGCGGGAATGCATTCCAGCGTGCTTAGCCCCAATGGTATAAGCAATTGCGCCCTTGGCTACGAGAGTTTCTACCTACTTGCTATTAGTCTGCCAAGTTGTTTGTGGTTGAAGAAGTCACCACTAGTTGCTTTGCTTGCTTGCTTGCTTGCTTGCTCTTCCCATCTCTGGTGCTGACTAATCCCTCATTCCATGAGCGCTATGGGTATATATATTAAATAGAGTTGTTTATTCCCAGTAAAATCCGGCATGGTACAACTGGTAAAAGTCTCCCTCCGGGGAGATGGGCCTTGTACCCGTGCGTGAGTTCAGCCTCATAGCGCACCGGCAGATAGTAGATTCGGCCTATCTGAGAAGTAAACGAGCCTCATAGAGCTGTTAGGGCCAGTTTCTCTATACTGTGAACCAGGTGTTGAAGCGTATCGCTCCACCTGCTTCAGTATAGCTTTTGCCATTTCCACTTTTGGAGGTTGAGCGTTCGAATCCTACCCAAGGCAGAAACATGAGGTTTGGTAGGGCTTGTCCTCCAGGAGGTTGAAGGTTCGAATCCCGTCAGCGATGGTTTTCTTATTTTCTGAACAGATTATCTGACACGCGCGCCCTTTCCCTTTTGCCAGTTCGCCCCTGCTTCACACAGCGCCAAAGTATTCACTAAGTCCATTGCTTATCTGCGTGTTTATTCCCCACGATTCGTGCGAGTAATAGACGATCTGATGTTCCCCAAGGGCGGTATTCACCATCACTTCTTTTTCATCTCGCCCATCCATACACGCATAGCTCTTGCACTATCATGGGCGGCACGAAAGACTAGATACGAGTCTTAGCATTACTGATGGTTTTGTTGGACCTTCTGACAGAAGCCGGTGCGGTCGCGGAACTTACGTTGTCTCTCAGTCTCGTCCAGTCCACGGAGGAACTCTGCGCCGTCCCCCAACGCGCCTCTTGGATTATGGGCATGATCCGCAATCTCTGCCGCTCTTTTCTTGAACGCCTACACTCCTTTCCATAAGCCACATCATTTGCTCGAGCTTACGGCCCTTGATGATGGAACCGTACATCGCTCAGCACCTCTACCATTTCCTCCTCCTCGAACAGCTCCAGGATACGCGCACCAAGCCCGTAGAAATGTGGCGCCAATGATCGCAGATCGACCGTCCTGGGGTCGGCTTTGAGGGCGTTCAAGACACGCTGGGATAAGGCATTCGGTAGATCCAGGGTTACGAGTGGTGCCGTTCCAAGTCGTTGACCAACTGCGAGCATCTCGCCCAGCCATAGTGGAAGCTCTACTCGAGAGCCCTGCTTCATCTGCACAGTTGCTAAGCTATCATCACCTCTGTGAGCACGAGCAGTACGTACGTCACCGCCAGCATTGCCATCTAGATAGCCCAGTCCGGGCACTGTGAGCTCAAATGTACAAGGGACTTTTTGAGCATCCGTTAGGATAGTATCGACGTCGTAGTAAGAGCTCATTGTCGCTCAGAGGAGATGTTGTCCATGTTACTTTGACTAGAAACTACTTTCAATACACTATTGAAGGCCTGATGCTGCGGAAATACGTACGTCCAATTGTCCTATGATCTGATGATTGAAGATTGTGGGGCAGATATGATCCCTGTCAACCGTCGCTCGGGTGCTCGGATGACGTTGAACGGTCTCCCCGTCTCTTAGAGCTTTTATATTTTGAGCTTCAAGTTAACCCCAAGTCCGGTCATCTCTTTCAAACCATTCAAAACAATTACATTGAAGAAAGCTAATTATGTCTGCAAAACTACTTCGCACATCAGCAACCCGCTCGGCTCTCCGAGCTGGAGCTCGTACCAATCTCAAGAGAGCCGGCCTTGTCGGCGTAAGCTTTGTTCGGGGCAAAGCAACATTGCCCGATCTCGCATGTGTGTTTAAACCGTCATCATCCATCTCATACCTTCCATTGAAGCTATCAAAGCTTACGACAAACTACAACAGATGACTACGGTGCACTCGAACCCGCCATCTCCGGCAAAATCATGGAACTCCATCACAAGAATCATCACAACACGTACGTGAACTCTTTCAACGACGCTACCGAGAAGCTTTCCGCCGCTCAATCGAAATCTGACATCGCTGCTCAAATCGCTCTGCAACCATTGATCAATTTCCACGGCGGCGGCCACCTCAATCACACCCTTTTCTGGGAGAATCTAGCGCCGAAAAATCAGGGCGGCGGCGAACCTCCGTCGGGTGCCCTGAAGAAGGCTATCGACGATACTTATGGCGGTCTCGAGGCGATGCAGACGAAGTTCAATACCGCGTTGGCAGGGATCCAGGGCAGCGGGTGGGCTTGGTTGGTGAAGGATAATCAGACGGGCAATATTGGCATCAAGACTTTTGCGGTAAGCTTCACCGCGGAAGGAAGTATTCCTCCATCGAAGGGAATATTACTGATGCTCCTGTCAATGTGCAGAACCAAGATCCTGTTGTCGGCCAATATATACCATTGCTTGGGATTGATGCCTGGGAACATGCTTATTAGTATGTTTCTTAAATCCTTCTGCGTTAGCAGTTACTAATTACCAACAGTCTACAATACCAAAATCGTAAAGCAGAGTACTTCAAAGCGGTCTGGGAGGTTGTCAACTGGAAAGCTGCAGAGAAGCGTTTCGGTTGATATGCGACGTCTCATTCTCGAACACACCAACAGACCAATTTGTATGGTTCGCTCTCCCCTAATGTACTGTACCAGATTGTCTGTTCTTGCATATGTACAGAACTAAGATCCAATACTCTGCAAGAGAGACAGATTGGCAATGTATGGCTAACGAACTGCTTGGGCTGACACCCCTGGCGGAAGTCTCGCTGTGAAATAGCAGTAAGGGAGACCACAGAGTATACGTACTGATGACTGACACTGATCTTCTGCCGGTCGCTGAATGTACATTTAAGACTGACGAATCCACCACTGCCGTTACAGTCAAATCCCAGATCCGAGTGAAATGTTCCAAGCCCACAGTTGCCCTCTCGCCACTCATGCAAAACAAAACCCCGGACAACCATCTCGGCCGGCTTCCACAGCATCAGACATCCCCTCAAGTCTCCCCGTTTCAAAACATGCAAGGCAGACAATCACAGCCTTCAAAACGTCAAGCTCGCATGAACCAGCGGAGATGGTGTATCACGTCGCGTCTGGCGGCAACCATTGACTGGAGCGGGCCCGAGCTCCACGGCCGAGGCTAGGTGACGGACGTCGTGGCACATATCAATGACATGAACCAAGATATATGAAGAACACAATATCAAGCTTGGGAAACGTTAGATACAGATTCCAATGTTGCATATACATCTTCTATAGGACTCACTGTGGACCTTGTTCTGCTGTTATAAACAGGGTATTATCTCAGTAAAGCGGGAGTTGTTGGTAGTAGGAATGTGCCACCACCTCTGGATTGAGCGCCGTAGCCTCGAATGTGATGACAACGAATTCTCCGATTCGAGCATCTTGATGGGCGTGTGGCATGGGGACTGTGGCATTGGGATATGAAACTCGATGCTGCGCGATATGGTCTCCGGTCTCTGGCTGCAGTCTCGAGTGTTCATGGAGTGCTCCCTGCATCGACGTTCAATTAGTATGGGGAGAAGTGTTACATACCTTACCTGATGTATGACCACCAATCTGGTTTTGCATTTGCCAGACTGTTACCTTACCGTTTAGGACTGCTCGTCAGCGTGGATGGGAGGTTGGAGAGGGAGATTTTCGGGTTCGAGACATCGAGCGATTCTCTCCACCATCATTATCATCATCATTCCAGCTACTCATTTTTCCTCCTCCGGCTCTCAGCTCTACATTCTCATACACTCCCCCCTTCAGGATGCTCTTCTCTTCCTCCTCCTTCTCGAAGCGCACCATTCTTGCGTTTCTCTGTTCATTCGCCTTCGCCTTCGCCATCGCCGATGCCCTTCCGCCCAGCCCACCGAGCGAAGGCTCCGCCAACACAGGAGACAACAGAAGATCACAAATTGAAGGCTCCGCCATCACAGGAGACAACAGAAGATCACCATCCCCGGACCCAATTCTCTCGCAACCGTACCTCGTACGTCCCGCCACCCACCCACGTCCGCATCTCTCCACCCCATAACCTCACTTTCCTCTCCACATACCCAACTAACACCTCCCCGCCCCCCACCCAGCCGCCAACCTGCACCGGACGAATCCCACGCCTCCCCTCAACTTCCACCAGCACGGCCGGTTACGGCTCCCTGACGGACTGGTGCGTGCACGGCCCCGCGGACTGCAACTGCGTGTTCGAACGGCTGGAACATATCCACGCCTTGCATTGCGCGCAGGATCGCCAGTTGCTGCAGCGCGTGCCGGGCGTGAGGACCTGTTATTGGAATTGTAAATGTGAGGCGCATGATAGTGCCAGGTGGGAGTTGGGCGAGAGTAGTAGTGGTGGTGGTAGTAGCAGTGAGGAGAGTGGGAGTGAGTGGACGGAGTAGAGTGTGGAGAGTGGGAGGTGGGGGTGGGGAGATGAAGTTGGCGGAGCTGATTTGGCCGCTGCTTGGTTTTTTGTGCTGGGGAGAGTTTTCGAGGCTTGGAGGAGGATCTGACGCTGGTTTCTTTCTCGTCGTGCATGCTGGTTCTCTCGCGGACCAGCACCGTCGTTATCATCGCGTCTCGGTCCGATCCTTGACTTCTTCCTTCCGAGACTCTTCGCCGCTCGTACTACCGTCAAACCTCAACATCTATAATTCTGGACTCTGTTAACTCCTCCGTTTCAGATTTGTTTTCGATGTAATCCCTCAGCTCACCTCACGTCCAATTTCTTCCTCTGCGTGTCGAAAACTCACATCGGGACACCCAAGTCCGGAAATGAGCTCGGCAGTGAACTGTAGATACCCGAGACGGCGGATTGGTTTCCAGCCGGTTCTGATGGGATGGACGGAGGGAATTGACAGGGGGGGCTTTGGTATCAAAACGGTAGGAATGTAAGATCCTTAGAAGGAAAGATGAAAAGAATCAATGAATGTACTGCACGTATATATTGACGTTGCGTATTGCACGGATTCGGTGCACGTGTAAATGATATGCATGAAGAACTAAGGCTGGAAACGTAAGACGGAATGCGACGATGTTGTTGGATCTCAAGTACCAGCTATAAGATCCATCCGCTAAAACGATGACAGAAAGAAACCAGGCAAGATTCGTTTTAGACCTGCCCCTGTTCCGGTGCATTCTCACTTGCCCTCCTCCCGAAACCCCCCTTCACTCTCAGACTGACCTTTCTCCCAAAGCTGATAATCGACGAAGCCCTGCGGTGACGAGGCGGCGGTTCGGTGGCAGTAGAGACACCTTGAAAGTCCTCAGGACCATCATACGTTTGCCCAACCGGTGGTGTCGCCGTAGACTTATATCTACCCCCCGCATCAGCCGTGTGCGGATGAGGACTGTGCTGCCGTGGCCGCGGCGGCGGTGCATATGTGCGTGCAGTGCGAGGAGTGCGGCCCGAAGACGGCAGGAAGTTATTGCCGAAAATCGGACCGGCGAAAGAGGGACTTTCCATGCCTTTCGCGGGTTCCTGAAGGGATCTGCGCGGCTTCGCCGCCGGTGATGGCTTGGGTGGAGACATTCTCCAGATATCCTCGTGATCATTACTAGGACCTTTGTCTTTCGGCGAAGGGCTGCTTTGTCGGGGTGCGCTCGAACGGCTTAGCTCCCTGGTGAGAGCTGGGCTTGTCCGAATGTGCGTTCGGGAGTTCTGCGATGATCTTGCTGGCGTCATGGTACGACGCGATCGTAGCGTTGGTATGGATGGTGTTCTTTCTGGCGTGATAGGAGGAGCGCTATTCAACGGCAGTAACGGGGGAGGTTGCTGTGTTTCTACCCTGTGTTTAGGTAGAATATCCGAGTCCGTCTGAGCGGTGGTCGGTCTTGTTTCGACGAGGGCAACCTCCATTTGTCCAACTTCGTACTCGAGGTCCGAAATGATGCCTGCAGCTTCCTTCACAGTCTGATCGCGGTCTTCTAACTCCTCTTGTAGCTTCTTGCTCTTCTCCTTTAGCTGCTCATTCTCAGATTCCAGTATCCGAGTTTTGTCTAGCTCTTCTAGCAGCCGTTCGTTATTTGTCTGTAGGTTCTCGTTCTCCGACTTCAGCAGTTTGTTCTTCTCAATGATCTTTTCAAGCGCAGACTTTAGTGAATCCATCTTCTCCAACCTTTTCTCCAGTGCAGCCTCCCGTTCTCGCCGATGGTATAGCTCGAGCTTGAGGTTGAAGTTCTCTTTACTAATCTTGTCGACATACTAGCCAGGGCGTCAGTCATGGCTCCCACGTAGAAAAAGTGCCATTCCTTACCGCATTCGTTTCCCTTATACCCATGTCCATAGGAATTGCTATGTCTGCGGAACTGGCGCCACTGCTGCTTCTTCTACGTTCACTCACAGTGCTCTGCTTACTGATGACAGCGAAGTCAGAGCCACTGGAAATCCTCCGACGTCCTTTCGGTGATTCAAATTTAGGCTGCGACTCTCCAGTAGGTGAAACCTGAATGCGTTTTCGTTCGAGTGTTGGTGACGAATTAGTGTCTTGCGAGTGCACTGTGTGAGTTTGCGAGGCTTTGCGGGCACGGTGACTTTCGAGAAGCTCTCCTAGCATAGTAGAATTGGGAGTAATCGTTCTTCGTGGTAGTCCATTCGACTGTGGTGTTTCAGGTGATAACGCCATAACGTGTGACTGGATGGATTGCAATACTCGAGATCGCGTGTGAGGTGAGTCTAAGAGATGGAGTGGGAGACCGCGCAAAAGAATCTCTGAGTCGCTGCGTATCAAAGATATGAGTGATGAACTGTTCGTTATTTCTTTGCGGCTCAAAGTGAGCTATGGAGCTCTAGTGACTTGACCACGAAATCGCAAACAAAGAGAATGCGACGCGATCTAAATCGGGCACGTCAAACTCATGTCCAAAGTTGAAGAAACGCAAATGTGTAGTGTTACTCACCCAACATAACATCACACGAAAGACTGTATTTAGTGAGAGTAACTGCCTCCTCGGATTCAGGAGTAGCTGCCCAAAGCTCCCAACCCCAGCTTTAATGTCTGAATTAGCGTCGGGCCGTTAACGCCACAACAGACAGCGGGACAGCTGCCGGTGAGATCAACCTGCATTAGTTCCCGCTGTTAGACCGAACCAGACATCTGGGATTCTGGGAATTAGACGGTGTATTTCTACTGTAAGACATTGTTTACATAACTTCTCTTCCACTATACAAGTTTGCGTCTCCAACTAAAAGATCTTGATTGGTAGCACATTAATTCGGGAAGGCAAAGACAAGCAGCCAAAAGATAATATATAATTAGTGCCAGATTGTAAGGGTACATCGAAGCCCACCTCTAGGACATAGATAAACTAAATTTTATCTCCCTTCTGCCCTATGGAGCAAAGCATCATCCAAACCCAGGCGTTAGGTGCAGAGTGGGAAAAGGGCTTAGAGATGATAAACCAAGCCCTTGACCTAGGAGATCGAGTGGCTCAAGAACTGCCACCTCCGGTTGCTGGCCCTGTACGATCAATCAAACCAGCTGTCTCAGCTCCATTACCTGTCGGCAACGGTGGGACGTCGGTGGCACAGCGTCCCGCCAAGGAAGCATCGTTCAAAGACGTGGTGGATGATTGGTGTGTTGAACAAGGTCTCATCATGGTCCCTCTCCGAGAAGCACACGCACAGACAGGACTACCGTTGTTCCGCATTACCGCAAGCGTCAATGGTAAAGGTGGTGTTTTGGTGTATCTCAAAGGGGACGTGGTGTGGGCACAAAACCGGAAGGACAAGTCTTTGTGGGAGCCTGTTGGTTTGGATGATGCTTTGCTCCATAGGGCAGAAGGGAGATAAAATTTAGTTTATCTATGTCCTAGAGGT
>QQTW01000670.1_pt1 | contig 22076 bp, 18 predicted proteins | sample 1904831 | NCBI WGS metagenome assembly QQTW01 (sample SAMN09435610, study PRJNA476489) | Subsurface metagenome, whole genome shotgun sequencing project. | reverse complement strand
GGAGCGGCAGGAAGCGACTTCAACCTCGGAGGGCAGGAGTGCCGGCAGCTTACCGGCAGTGAGAGTAGGTCCTGGGTATTGTCCGTTGATGAGCATTCCGAGCCTATTTATTCCGTCTGGGCTGAATGTGGTGTTACTGATCGTAAGATCGTACTTCGAAGGCTGTCAGCATAATATAAACAACGTAAAGTCTATCATGCGTACAGTCACTGTCTTTCCTGCCGGTGGCGCTTTGGCGTCAAAGTCGGTGGCGACGCTGAAGCCAGAGCTCCAGCAGTTTCGAGAACGCGGACCATTGGTGCAGGCGGCATCAGGAACCCGGGTCGAGGTTGAAGTCGCTTCCTGCCGCTCCACCAGCCTGGGTGAAGAAAGTCCAGGGATTGTAATGGCGGTGGAAGTGTAGCAATAGGTCAGAAGAATGACCTTGATCAAGGAGAAACGCAACATTTTGCTTAGCATCTAGCAATAGTTGCTCAATAGGAATAACAAGACTCGACTTTGGCGATGCGATAACACGCCGGAAACAAGACGATGCTCAATAAAGACTAGACAACATTTGCGGGAAAGGCTCCAAAAGCAAAGGAGCAGCGAAGTTGAAACGATGCGGCAATAGAATATATTCGACGAGAAGGAGATGGAACTTTGAGGAGGAGAGTGGTTGCTATATTAATGCAACTCAGCGTAGCTGATGGTTATAAAGTGCCACATAGCTGCACACATATGGCACGTTCATCTCTACGGAGATGTTCCAGAAGCACTCAATGGCCACTCCGAAAAGGTTTAAATTGTCGATCTTGGAAATTAGATGTCGGCGAAGTCATCAAGAACATCATGACTTCAGATTCATCCACACCTTGATTGACTCAAGGAAGCAATAGGACAGGACAGAGCGGCGAAAATCTTTCGGCTGTGGATCAGCCACCTTTCGCTCGAGAGATGTCAGAAGCAGGTGCAATGATGCCCGAAGTAGTGTTGCACAGGGAAATTCCAAATGAGTGGGTAGATGGGAAGGATACTGATACAGCATAAGGGGATTTGCTTCTTCCGGTCATTGTTCCACGGCGAATTGCGGAGTGCTGAAGATGCTATGCAGAGTGTGCAGGCCAACCTCTAGCTGGCTGCAGAGCTGACGTGCATTGCATTTTGGTGTAGACGATGAATTGCTGTGGGCCTTGTGACCCTCCGCAATTAAAAGCTGTCCTTGTGATCCTCGGAATGTGTTGGATAAAAGCTCAATCAGACGGAACTGATTGAGTCGGCTCTTTTGGTGCAACAGAATGTTGCTGAAGGAGTGTAGGGACAAGCGCTTGCCTGAAACGCACCGCATTTATAATGACCAGAGAACGACACGCTTTTAGGATGCTGAACGCAGCTGAACACATCTCAGGAGCATCTCGGAAATATGCTTCAGACAAGCTTGCCAAAGGTGGAGCAGTCGAGCATCAAGCCCATGGGCCACACGCTTGATCGGTGCCTGGTGGGCTTACCTCAAGACTGCGGCTTCTCCGGTCATTGAATCTTACTTGGCAATATCTCCTCCACATTAAGAAAAGCATTCGCGTGCATGAATACCTGCAAAAGCTCGGAATTATCTTGACTGGATAGACGAGCAGTGAGCAGGGCTCAGATAAATTAAGAGCCTCGCCGGCACCTGGAGCACCCTTCCAGAAGTAGTAGATCTCCGAAAGATGCGAGTGCGTTCCCTCTTCGGATCCCCGCTCGGAAGCCGCGATTTTGCAATGCCAAGGGATTATGGCCCTCGACTCGGGTCGTATTATCAGACACCTTGAGAGTGGCAATATCTCGCGGCGCCTGCGCGGTGTGAAGCTATTGGAGGCCAGCATGTCGGAAGCCATCAGTCACACCGTATAACGCTTCAATATCTGATTTGTCGATTGCCATTTGAGGATAAATGGCGGAGTGGCGACCTGATGCAATATAATGTCAGCGACAGTGCACATCGGCAAAAATAGTCTCTGCAGTGTTACCGTCATCATGAACGTGGACGCCAATCGCGAGTCCCACGCCGTCCGTGTCAGAGCCTTCCTGAACCACTGCTTAAGCAGCAATTTATTGTTCTGCAAACTGACCTGAGTCTCAAAGTTGATCCCGACATGGTTGCCTGGCAGCTTTATCTCGTCCAATTCTACCAATGATCATGCCAGCGGTAGCGAGTAGGTCATAATAGGTGCACATGACCTTCCGAATCTCCTCGATGAGTATTTGTCTCGTGTCCGGCTATAGAGAGATCTTTAGCTCACTTATTACTCCGTACTCCGTACATTGGTAGGTGTTCCGAGGTTGCGAGCATGGTTGAAGATTATGAAACTCGCTACGACGCCTTCGGGGTTGGTGCCTGCCCAGGTGGCGTGCAGCCACAATGACTGTCAGCCTGGAGGCTTCCATCGCCAACTTGGCCCCATTTTGAAGTCCAATCGACAGCATCGTGTCTTGAGGGAGATGTCCACCGAACAATGACCGCTATCCGGCTTTAGGTGGTGGTAAGCTCTTCAGCCACTACACGGTATCCGATAATACGATGACCCCGGAGCAAAGTCGGGAGCTTCGAAGGCTTGCAAAGGCGCACAGAATCTTCTTTGTTAGCAACCCATCTCCGCCGCATTCATGGCCTGAAGGCCATCGCGACACATTTTTAAATATAAGAAAGATCGGGAACTTCAGGTTCGATCAATATGGCGAGACCGTAGACATTCTTACAAATTCGAAACCTTGGAGAAACGAGACGAAAAGGCGGGCTGCCAGGCTCTCCGGCCTAGCCGCTCAATGCCAACGCGAGAGAAGAAATGAAGCCGGCTGGCGACTGCTGATAGAGCCTGAGGTCTTTGCGCGGTTCACCGTTGAGGTTGCATGGTAACACCTTACCGACGTTGTGGTCATACTTCGGTCTGACTGAACCAGCCAAAAATGTCGAGCCCGCCTATGGAGGTCTGAAATTGAGGCGCCTCTTCCCCCTGGACCCGAAGAGTCTTCACTGTTGGCAGGGCGCCGAGATGGTCGTGCCCCTTGTCAGTGTCCTCCCTCTAGCCGCCTTGATGACTGGTCAGTAGCCTTTTATTTACCACGCGGAGTCCAGATGAAGGCCGTCCCATGAAGAGAAGAAGGCAAATCATCACATATACAATTTGGACTAATATGTCAAATTCGATAGCGACACGGGCATTAGTCCGATCTTTTCAGACAGAGCGGAAGAAGTCATACTTCATGACAGGATGCTACGCTCAGATTTGATGAAGAAGGAGAAGCCGGATAGAATATACGGTCTGCAACAGACAAGGAACTTTGAAAAGGCTCTTGAAGCACCTTGTGCGCACGGCTCAGACACTTTACAAGCTGTTCGCGAATCGATTACATGCAGCCCTTTCACTGACGATGGAGGGCACCCGCTTCTCTTTCCTTTCCTCATTGCCGAGGCCAAGTCTGAGAAAGGAATCGATAGCTCCAGCTCCATTGAAACTCAAACCATGTTTCCGATCAAGACGCTGCTGCAGTTGCAAGCAGAACTCCAGGAGAAAGCTGTAAATGCCGTTGAGACAGTCGACGGGCCTCTAGTGTGGTTCGTCTCATATAAGGGCCAAGACTGGCGTATCTATTCATGCTATATCGATATCGAAGACAACCCAGCATATGTGAGTGGAGCGATGCTCTTCAAGTTCCTGATGGCCAGTCTGTATGTTTTTGCTGAGGGGTAATTGCACCAGAAAATCCTGCACATATGGTCTGGCTGTATAACTTTTCCCGACGACGCGCTTCAGCTGCTGTTAATAATGGACTACATATTTGACTGGGCTCGAGATATATACCGTCCTTCCATCTTACGACAAATACGCGCGCTGTCAACCGACCATGTGGCATTGAACGACCACGACAGTGATATCTTCTCACTCAAGGACGTCATCCCCTCATGGATACCGGATCCGGAAGTGCCTTGTGACGATTTAAATCTAGTTGAGCTCGACTCGAGCTTCAATGATGACACATCCTCCTCAATACTTCGTTTGGACGCAAACCACGGACTTGTTCGCCGGGTGGGGGACGTGGAATCCCGCTTACTCGGTTTATTTATCAACGCAGATAACGCAAGCACGCTGCTGGCATCAGACGAGACACCTCTCACATCTCTTCGCACCGCAAGAAAGATCTTGACTGCAGTAGCGGAGGGTTATTTCGAGTTAAGCAGTGAATGTCTTCTGAATTCCCTTGAAGATCAATGGGTAGGGCACTTGGATTACCTTTCGGAGTCTTCCATCAGACCGTCTACAGTATACGTGAAAGTGACGGTAACACATTACCTCAATTCACAATGGGACCTGGTCCGGGAGCTGAATTACATTGCTTTGACGGAAGGCGGCCTGGGTGTTCTTCTCCAGCACGCGAAGCTCAAAGGACTGCCGATGAGGATCGCCGCATCGCGTCACGGTCAGAAAGGCAAAGAGTCTGACCTCGAGAAGATATGCAGTGACCTTTTACGTGCCTCGACCACGCAATGTCTCCTAGCCTGTCTTCACAAGGAAGTGGTGGCCCTGCATGACGTTATGATAAGAGGCTCTGGGATGGAAGAACAACTGAGCCTCAAGACAGCTGATCCTCCGTCTGCGCAGCCTAGTGAAAGTTCAATTCGTGAGATTGTTCTTGCCATCTATCGTAAGAACAAGGTCGGCAGACGAGAGCCGTCGGAAACCTTTTTACGACGCGCCAGCAGAACAACCAACAACTCGAATGAAGGACACAGCAAGTTGCTCGCATTAAGCCTGGATCGTCACGGCCCTCTGCAACAGCCTGAGCCTGGAAAAGTCTTGGTCTACGGCAAAAGTCCGCCACAGACATGGCCGGAGAGGCCATCGCCCTGCTTATGTCTCTACGTGCTGGACGACAAGCAAGACATGGATTCCAAAGCCATCGCTGATGCACTGTTTTCGTTCCTTGCGTCATGCAAGTGGGTCTACTACGCAAGACGCGAGGAGAAGCAGCTGGTCACCAACATCTTCAAAAAGGACCTCTGGCCCCTCACCGACGGTCTCATATCCAGCACGGAAGAACTGAGGCACAGCGCTTTCCAGACTTACACATTCACCACCGAGAGACTGTTGCTGTCATGGGTTACGGCAATAGCACCAGAGTTGCAAAGTGTACTGGATCGTGATATCGCAAAAGCTGTCGAGTCTGTTCCTAGACTGGATGTTGTTCGAACGTTGAGTTCGAGTAGTGAGAGACGGTTTGCAGGCCGCGAACCGGCCAGTCTCAGCAGCGCTTAGCATTCCCGACATCTGGAGGCGAGAACAGGAGACGAACAGGGACCTCGGGCGGAGGTAAGAATTATTTCCTGTATATCTACCGTCATCCTTACATGAACCGCCGATCGCAAAGTCGCGAATGCCGCTGTCTTGGAAATAGCGTAGGACGGATGCCCTCGCTGTTCCGAACGGTCTTCTCTTGCTGTGCGTTACTTTGTATGGTAACGGAAGCTCCTCGAGGTCCAAGACATGAGGCTAGAGCGGAACGATCCCATCCAAGACCATATCACAATTATAACATTGCCCAACGACGATTCAACGACGATCATTATTTGGATACAAAGGTAGAGCCGTTTCCAAACGGTTGCGTATAGGACATTGCCACGACGTGGCCGGTGCGGTGATGCCTCGTGATACAGATCGTTTCACGGCCAACACCGCGAACCCACCTCCATTTGATGTCAGCCCGGAGGTGTAATTACCCCGGATGGAATCGCTCACTAAACAATGCCCTCATGGACCACCTCTCAGCTCTAGCTGACGAACATGTTCGCGAAGTCAACTTGCCAAACTGGATACTATCCTGCCGTGTTATTTGCGTACTCTAACACCCCCGACGAACGGCTACGGATGAGACCGAACCGTCGACGCAGGTGACTCCTGTAGACGGATCGATACAACATAGATCTCTTAGTAGACCCGCAATCTTGTCTGCCACCTCAGAAGATATGCGGGTCACAGTTCCAGGGTCTAGACCCGCTTCGGCACTTGCCAGCTAGCTGAGCGCCTGGGAGGTTTGACAGGTCTACCGGTGTCTGTGCCTGTAGTAGAGCATTCAGACTCAACAGCTTATTTCCTCAAGGGGAAACCTAACTGCCCGGACCGACTATAGTATTGAGATATGCAGAGTGAAGGTCAACGCGCAATAGGCCACTGACAAAATGTAGAAATAGAGCTGGCCGCCTGTTGGCAAGCTATGTGTTAGGATGTCATGCAGGCTTAACTCATTCTTAGACAGACGCACGGCATTCTTCTGATACTTTCCGTCAACATGTCTCGAAGCTTGTCCGCAGCTTCCGCCATCGCGGTCACGGTTCTTGCCGCCATTCTCCTCTCTCCCTGCGTTTCCGCGTACGGATTCCTTGCACCCTCCTTTCAGAATCCTCCGCAAGAAGGTATGACCACTCTTTGCAGATGCATCGAGCTTGAGAAAGGGGCTATCGCGAAGAACCAACATCCGTATCACTGTGTGCTGCAGTTCGATACCACCAAATGGGGTAGAGAAATCTGTTTGGAGAAGGGGGCGTCGGAGATTGTGGAAGACACTTGCACCAGACACCCGACACACTTCCATCCTCCCTTCACGACAGCTCTAGATATTAATTCGGTATACCCTTTCAAGCGTGGCCCCAGAAGCGGTTGCACTATGGTCGTGAGTGTAATGAGCAAGAATTGCCTTGAGGAGGTGCTTGGATGCATAAGACCTGCTGGGGAAAAGCTCACTTGCGTAAGTTGATGTCCCTATACTTGCAGCTCAGCCATGACAGATTCATCATCCCTCCTAACCAATCATCTAGGAGCTGGAAGAAGTCTAGAGGACAATCGGTCTGCAGACCGCCCAGAGCTAGCTGCAGAGGAGGATATGCTGTTCAGGAGGGGAAAGCTTCGTTGGGTTCTGAGAATCAAGTACTTGCATTTAGAGTCATTGTCATAGAAATGATTCGCAACCTCATTGCAGTAAGCCAGAGGCCAGTGCCTCCAGGTCCTCTAGTGTCGTGACCCTCTCATCTTGGCGTCCTGAAGTCATTGTGCGAATTTCTTGTCTTCGTGGAGAGTGATCGGCTTGATTATCGACAGCAGAATCGATAATCTTGTTCGGCGGTCCGGACCCTACCCCGCCTCGCGGTTGAGATCCCGCATAATCGACGCTGCTGTTTTCTTGATCTGCAAGCTCTATCCGACCATCCCCGAGGACGGCTCCTTGCACGCTTTGGTGGCCGTCTGCCTCCGCTTCCCGTCTTTCCCTTTCTCTCTTCTTTTCTTTCTTTCCTCGCTTCTTCGCCTTGGCAACCAGCTTGTCGGCCACATCTGCCTCTTGCACGCGAGCCTTCTCCTCCTCCAAGAAGCGCGCCCTTTGCGACTCCGGAGCGCCTTTGGATCGAAATTGCGCCTCGTCTTCCATCTCGTATACGGGATGCGCATTTCCGTCGTCGTCATATACCAGCCTCGTACCTTTATCCTTGAGCTTCAGAAGCTTCTTCTTTGACGTCAAAAGCTTTTCCCGCCGTTTCGAGTCCACCACGAGAGGTTGTGACGCTCCAGCAATATGAACCAATTTCTTAGGGCGCTCACTGTTCAGATCTAAATCATGGCTGGAATTGACATTGGCCACCTCATCCACCTTGATCCGACGTTTGACAGTTAAAAAGTCATTTTCATCTATGACGCGGCCATTATGTGCCCGAATCCCCTCGTCTTCATTTTCACTGTCGTCGCGGATCAACTTCCTCTGATGAGCTGAGAGTACGTCTTGATTGACACGTTCTTTCATTCGGTCCCATTTGGTGCGCACAGTTTCGCCTTTCTTCTTTGATTTTTTGCCGTTTGCGGAGTGCTCATCAACGTCCTCATCCTCAGAGGAAGAAAGACCATGGTGAGGCGCGTTCTTCAACGCTTTGACATTCTCCCCTTTCAAAAACCTGACGGTCGGAGCGCCTGGGAGTCCTAGGCTTTCTGAAAACTCTGCTACGGACAGCTCCCTCAACTTGAAAATCTCCTTATCTTTCTGTAGGTGTATCGACTTGACGTACGAGACGTAGGCTTTTTGACCGAGGTATTTCAGCTCTGGCTCCTTGAAGCACAGGTGCTGCAGCTGGTTTTTGATGCTCTGCTGCTTCTTGGACCTAACATTTATTCGAGATATGGGCACTTTCTTCGCCTCTAGGCGTTTCAACATGCCTTCCTCTTCGCTTGGGTCTAGGAACAAGACAGCTCGCCCGTCCCGCTCGAAGCGCGCAGTCCGTCCGACTCGGTGAATATACGTGTCCGCATCTTCTGGACAGTCCACTTGGACGACCCAGTCGACTGCGGGAAAGTCGAGACCACGAGCAACAACATCTGTCGCGAATAAACAGGAATACTTTGCTGCGGAAAATTTGGACGTGACACCGAGCCGAGCCGTCTGTTTCTGCCGCCCGTGCAAATGCAAAAGTGGCACACCAGGCTGCATTCTTCGAAAGGCTTCGTAGACGAAGCGGACTTGCTTCCCTGAGGACAAAAAGACCAGCATCTTGGATTTCTTGCTACTTTGTATAAAACTCCATAACGTGTCCAGCTTCTCCGGGAGCGGAGTGAGCACATAATTCTGCTGCAACGTTTGTGGCGTTGCACTCGCCGCGCCCTCGTGAACAGAGACATATTCCGGGTCTCTCAGGCTCAGTCTCGCGAGATCAGAAACTCTTTTCGTCTGCGTAGCGCTGAAAAGCAGCGTTTGTCGGTCCTTGGGCAGATAGTCAATAATGGCATCCACATCACGCTGGAATCCCATATCCATGATTCGATCCGCTTCGTCCAAGACAAGCATTTGCAGATTGTCCACGTTGAAAGCTGTTGTCTGGGACAGATGCTGAAGTATGCGGCCCGGTGTGCAGACAACAATGTTCATCCTGACTAATGCATCCTTTTCCTCTTGCAAGCTCTTCCCACCGATGACAAGTCCGGCGGCAAAGAGATGGCCATGTCTTCCGACCTTGTAGAGCACGTCGAATATCTGTATAGCCAGCTCCCGAGTGGGCGAAATGATCATGGCCCCCAGGCCGGCGTCCCCACCGATGCATTGTGTCCGGTAGAGGTTTTCGAGCACTGGAATGACAAAGGCCAAGGTCTTGCCGCTACCAGTTTTGGCTGCGCCCAATATGTCTGCTCCTTTGAGTGCAAGTGGAATCGCTTTGGCTTGAATATCTGTCAACTTTGAAAAGTGACACGCTTTAAGACCGGCTCGGGTTGGTGCTGATAGCGGCAAATCATCAAATCCATTGAGCTGGCTACTTTTGGAATCCTATTCGCGCATCAGCTTCGACTTTTGCATGAAGCGGGATGATTGCATACAAGTTCGCTCACTGCCTGGTCCAACGTCTCAACGTCGAGGTCATCTATCTTCCTTTTCGGTACTGTAGCCCGTTTATTCAACCTCGAAGGCCTTTTGCGGCCGTGCAAACCCCTTTGCATCTGGAAAACACACGGCAAAGGAATTGTAGTTAGTGGAATTGTGCGTACAAATCCCGGTAGAAAAATTCGGGATATTGAGGGCGGTGAAGGTTGGAAGTATCTGCCGATCGAGCTTCACTTCACCGCCTTCAGCCTTACTGCACGGCAATAGGAAATCAGTTGTCTCATGCGGACGCTTTAAATGAAGATATTGGCACTTGAGCTGACAAAATGGCGGAAGATGAAAGTGCTACTCTTGATGCTTTGGAAAAGGAGGCAAAGGAGTTTGATAAGGTAGGCCGATTTCTGGGACGCAGTAAACTGGAGTTTTACAGGAGCTTTGCTCACTGCATATATTCCAGGATGCAGAAATTGACCGTAGGTCCATGGGTTTCGATCGGTAGAGGGTCTCTGATACTAATCTGATCCAGGAATACTCAAGGCGTTCAAGCTGGATGCCTATGCAATTCTGGACCTACAGCCCGGTGTACCGGAGTCGGACATCAAGATGACCTACCGCAAGAAATCTCTACTCATACATCCGGACAAGACGTCCAATCCTTCGGCGCCAGATGCATTTGACCGGCTCAAGAAGGCTCAAACCGAACTGATGGACGAAAAGGCACGGACTCGTCTCGACGAAGCGATCGCAGACGCGCGCATGCTGCTCATGCGGGAGCGGAAGTGGACGGTCGACTCGCCCGAGCTCAAGACCGCGGCGTTTGCTCGGGACTGGCGGGAAAAGACAAAGGAGGTGCTGATAGACAACGAGCTGAGACGCCGTAAACAGATGAAGGCGCAGTTGCAAGAAGAGGGCCGTGCGCAAAGGAAGGAGGACGAAGAACTGGCGGAGCGAAAGCGGAAGAGGGAGCATGAACAGGCCTGGGAGCAAACAAGAGAGAACCGTATTGGGAGCTGGAGGGACTTCAAGAACGGGGCATCCGGGGACGCAGAGAAGAAGAAAAAGAAGAAGTTGAAACCGATAGGGTAGCAGGGGAAGCGGAGACTTGCAGAGACATCCGGTGGAGAAAGTGCACAACTCCATCAGAACTGATGGTTAACGGCGATCGGGCGTCAACATGGCCGTCTTCTCCAAATCGAGTAGGTAGAGTTAGACACGCGTCCAAGAATCAATAATCAATACATCTCTAGGATCTGGAGTTGCATAAGGCTAATGGGAGTTGTGGGGTACAGTACTAGAATCATGTTTCTATTTCAATTGCATATAATAATCTTTGCTTCATCGACATGAACAGAACATCGCGAGGCTATTTCTTGACCTCTGACGGCACACAAATCCGTCAACCATGCTGCCAGCGCTGCCAATAATGCCCGAGTCCGCCACTCCGCGCCAGTGCCGCCAGACTACCACATGAATCAAAGGATGTTCAACTCATATTGAAACAACGTAAGATCATACATTACATACCCTCGCTCATTAACGCGTCTAGTCAGCTCTTGAGAGCAAAAGCAGTGAGCCTCCGACCCGCTAATCAGCAAAACCGTTCCGAGTAGCAGAGTTGTCATCGCGATGTGTTGTGTGCGGCTGATAAGCGCGATGGATCTCGTAAAGGAGAGTGAGGTGGTTGAACATCAAATATTAGGTGCAGCATCTGCCAAAACTGCATGCAAATGGTCCCAAACCCAGTATGCTTAAATCTTGAATGTGAGAAAAGAAGTCGCTGGAAAAGAAACCTCAAACCCTGTTGCTAGCCGCTGAAAATTTCGCAATCTGGAAACGTCGCACGTGAGATCCAGCCCAGCTGAACATCACCGAATTACTTCAGCATCTCATGGATGTTGACCCTTCTGCGTTTGCTTTGTCTAGCTTCGTCTTCGCCCTCCGGCGAAGGTTCCCGGGGACGAACAACGCCACGCCCTGTGGCAGGTTCTTGGAAGTAGGCAGTGTTCTCGATGAAAGGTGGCAAGCTCCTAGGACTCAGGATCGGGGGAAGTTGCAATCCTGGTGGGACCTCCCCCCTGAGAAGCTCACTCGAGGCCACCGCATCGCCCGAAGCTTCCGCCGCTGGTGGCGGATTCCGAGCGACTGCCGGAAAAGGTGGCAGGGTTGATATTGTTCCCGTTGAACCGTAGAGCATTGCGGGGCGTCCTAGATCGAATTTGGATGAAGTCATGTAGGCATATTGGGCACCAGGACTCTGGGGCTGCGGTGCCGTGGCAGCTAACGAAGGATATGTCAAGTAAGGAGAAGATGATGCCGGTGTGAAAGCGGAAGCCCGACGTTGCTCGAGTAAACCGAGAGTACGGGATGACATGACTGGACTGGTTGTAGGAGGTGATCCGATGCTTGAAGCGCCCGAATGCAGGAACGGCGGATGCATCAGAAGGCGAGGGGACTGCTCAAGAACGATAACGAGGGTGATGAAGAAAACATTCGTCCTAGCGAGCGCAACCGTCACGGTGAGTGTTTGTGTACGGCCATTGAAAGGCCTGAAAGCGAGGGCAACCGTCCGGACTGTGTGTCCCCTCCTGAGATTCTCGATGTCTGATTCCGCGATAGACGGAAGCCCGTCCGGTTCTTCTCGATCGATGATGGGGGGCAGATACGCTGGCTCTTTTTGCTCTCTGTCCTCGCGTAACTGACTTCTCAGCCTCTGCAGGTTTTCGGCTCCTGAAGGCTCCACGATATCCACAAGTCTAGCTCGCCTGAGGTCACCGGAAGCCCCGATGACGTCTTGAAAGAGCTTGTTGTGCTTCAGAATGACCAGGTCCATGTCCAAGATGGCAAAGGGCTTGACGGCGGGAAGAAGCCTGGGAGATCCAGGCTGTTCCGAGGTTCTGAGGCCGCTAGAGCGTCTGCGTCCCGCACCGAAAAGCCCAGACTGTTGCACCAAGAATTGCTCGGGAGATCGGAGAGTTCGCGTATCAAGTTCATGATGGGGCTGGATATTCTGATGGCGGGCCAGCAGATAAGATGATGTCGCCGTAGTTGCAGTTACCGGAAGCTCTGCCCGTCTCCTCCCAGTGTCTCCTCCTTGTCCTTTGGATATTCCCCCTTCACGGAGTTTGGGCCGGCCTCTTTTCTTGTGCTGAACATCGTAGCAGGTGTCCTGTCACAGCCATCCGTTAGTTCAGACCCAAAAAAGACAGCGATTGATCATCCTTGACGCAACTGCTCACCTGCTTCCCCCCAGCTATACAACGTGCACAGGGTCTCTGTACGTCACAACTGAGATGCGCTCGTTTACAGTTGACGCAAGCAGAAGCAACGTGCGCTTTATTCCTCCGCGCTGGTTTCGCTGCCCGTAAAGGAGGTTGTCCAGTGAGCGGGTTACCTTGCGCAAATCCACCAACGAATGGGTTGCTTGATATTGCAGGAAGTTCGGTATGGTGGCTTCGTGATAAGCCATCCGTGACTGACGTGAGCATGGGGTTTGGACCGATGACGGCCGCCATTGCTCCGGCTCGAGTATGAGAGACTCGTTCGGTAAACTGCCCCTCCCGCGCTCCCTCGATAGAGCCAAGTGCTGGTGGAAAAGCAGTCGACTCTCTTGCAATATGCTGCGTGGTTGTCTCGGCCTCAATTCTTGAGTGGAATAGAGGCGGTACCTCTTCTGTGGCTTGTGTGATACGTCGCAGAGGTGATGGAGAATCTGACATCGGCGGGGAAGGGTAACCCTGTAGACCCAATCTCTCGTGACTCGGGCTGCTGAATGCCGATGTTTGGTCTGCGATGACTTTCCACCGCGTGTGTTGCGTCTCTGGCAAGACTGGACGAGTCGACGATGCCAGAAGATGCATATCGCTGCCGGTAATCACCTCAGGATGCACCAGCAGTCAACGACTGATATAGGAAGCAAAAAGCGGCCAACTCGAATCTGGAGAAACGACCGGACAGCTCGAAAATAGCAGGAGCGGGTGCTGAAACAGTCCTGCTCAAACTTCTGGTCAACACAGGTTATGATTGAGCGGCAGGATGCTGCCAAAGATGCAAGCTCAAGTAAGGCGAGGAGTGAGAGTCTTACCATGTGGAAGCTATAACTTGAATGTATTAAAGAATGATCTGCCCACCCTCGATATATACGCCATAACGACAGTGAAAATTGAGAGATTGCGCAAGACTTTTATGGCGTAGCTCAGCTACGACAACGGAGCGTCCAGAATATAAATGGCGCCGCGCAGGGCGACAATGCCGGAGAATATAAGGCGCGAACTAGGGGCTCTAGGAGGCATTTCGTGCGTTCCGAAGATCTTCTAATTTAAGACAGCTCGGTGAATTCCTCCATACGCACGCAGAAGATCTTTCCCCTGCTGTCGTATGCGAAGTAGACCGATGGAAAGCCATTGCCAGGCGGTATGCCGCGGAAGAAGCGTCATGGCGAATATGCTCGTTTCTGCCACCGGCCACATTTTGGGTTCCCTATCTCTGCGAGCGCTGATCATTTTCCGTTTGACTATTACATCGTACGTCTCGCCACAAAGCGGGAATGAGCTCGTGGGTGCCTGAAGTTGGCACGACCCAGCCAAAAGCAACGCCTTGGCTTGCTGTCCCGGTCGAATTCGGCGACCATGGAACAGCATGGATTCCAGAAAGGGTGGGATGACGGCGCCAATAGGATGTTGGAAGGGTCCGTTTTGAGACATGCGGTCCCTCTCAGTGGGAGATCGGTCGGCAGGCCGGCAGGGGTCTGGCAACCCAATGAGGCACCCGGGCGACAGCCAGGAACCTTGGATTTAGTGCGGAGCGACTCGGTACAGAAAGGCACCTGCGCGTGTGGCGTTATGTGGCAGAACCCTGGGAGCCCAGGTAATCCTTCCAACTGCACAGATTCGTACTTGTATACGGAGAACGGGATCCGCAAACCCTGAAAGCTCTCCTGCCCTCGACGCTTGATCATCTACCGATGTCTGCCAAGCCCGACCAGGCGGGGGATTTTCGCCGCCCGAACCAGCCGAACAACTGACGGCAACGGATCCCGCCGTGTTTCTACGGTGGCGGAATTCTTAAATGGAGTTTCTTGTCCCGATAGAGTAGCGGTTGTAGCTTCGAACACGTATGGAGTACAGTTCGCAAGTCTGCAGCTGTATGAGGCTTGTCGATCTTTCTATGAAACTGCTGTCTGTCTGTCAACGTGTGGAACTCAAATCCACGACTTCAGGTTGCCTGAAATAGCCTCGTACGATGGGATTGGTTGCGATAACTCTGAGACCAGTTGACCAGCATAATTCGCCTGCCCGACATGGTCGATGGTGAGGAGTTGCGGAATCGAGTTGAGCATTGCATTCGCAATGCGATCATGCACTAAAATCTGAAATTGCCCCACTCACGGGAAAGCTGTCTGCAGAGATTCATGCAGGCCCAACGGGACTTCACAACTGCTTCCAGACTGCATGCTGCCGCCTCGTGACAGCATATCCCTGCAGCAGAATGAAGTTGCTGGTTCACTAGAGGTGAGGTTAAGACTGGGTGCCGGCTGAGAAAGTTCCCGGTAAAAACTGTGTATTCATTTGGCCGAGAGCGGAAGATGGTGAGATGATCCGGTAGGGCCAACTTCCGTCAGCAAGAGCATTGGCAGGGTTCGAGTAAACTGACGTGCCGACATTGTACATAGGTATCGTAAAACCGAGCGGGTCCAATCTCGACCACTGGGGCGAGCTCTGGACGCCTCAAAGCTGTGCTCGTGGCGTGCACGTCCTTACAGTAAGGTCGCTGTGTCGGGTTCTTCGTTCTCCGGGTGATGCCGCGAGTGACAGCGATAGAGAAAGCGCACCCCATAGATCCGTATCTTTCGACAAGTCCATGTGGCCCCGAAAATACACATTGACTCAATATCAGGCCCAGAACAGAGTGACTCTACGACCCCACCGGTCAAGGTCATCGTGCATGCTTTCACATCTGCACGCGAGATTTGGAGCCGGCGGCGACGGGCGACGGGCGGCGAATCTGAGTAGATCACTAGTCATTAGAAGCTGGTTTATAATTAGCAGCGCCAGATCGTTCCGCCTGTACGAGTGTATGTTCAACAGAACAATTACGGGGATGTGCGAGGTTGGCATCAGACCTGGAGAGGGCCCAGATCACCTGGATATTATTATTGTCCCCAGTAGTCCGCACAAGTGATGTGGTCTGAATTCAGGAATACCGAGCAATGCTTCATGTTTTCCCGGCACCTGGGTTGACATGTCGCTAATCTTTGTCGCTTCCTCGGCGCCTCAAGCTAAACCACGGACGGACTCGCGTTCTTTACGCATAATGATGAAGCCCTCTTGATTTGCTTTTTCTTGCTAACTTTCTCGCCCCCCTGTGCCGTGCCGGGTGCGGAGTAAAAGCGTTATTCCACGCTCTCTTTGTAGGTTTCATTGCCCCTTTTCCATAGACGGTGGAGGCGGGCGCCGCTTGTGCTTGGCTCATCCCATATCTCCGCAATCCGTGTTCTTTCTCGACCATGGCGGGTTCTTCCAACTTTTGGAAAAAACGGGTACCCACGATCCTGAGGGCATGACCGAATGGCATACATACATGCACGGAGTACTCCGTTGCTAATCATCTTGGCGTACGATTGCGTGCCTAAGATCATTCGTCAGTGTCGTAACTTTACGCAGATCGATTATGCAGAGCATATCTTTTAGTTGAGAATCATAATGTCATTGATGAAAATCGTCTGAATCGTGCTAAAGTCGTCACCTTCGTCGCATGCAATGCCGTGTACCGCGAGAGAGACTTGGAAGGCAGAGAACGTACCATCCTGCATTTGTGCTTTATGCGGAGAAGCTTTCAAGCGTGACCGCATTGATTCACCTGATTATCGACAGCAAGGGCTGCCCCGTAAAGCTTCCAAACAGCTGGTCGAGCCTTAAGTCACAGCTGAAGCTCAATTCATACCGTGTTGATGGTTCCGCAGCGGGAGGCCGTTGCACCACCGGAATTTAATTGAAGGCGCCCACGTTCTTCGCACTTTTAAGCGAGCAGACGGCGCCTTCTGCAGCCAGGCACGCCGGGCCAAGCGCTCGTGGCTCGATATATTATCCCAAGGTTGATTCCAGGCACCATATGCGCCTCCGCACGCTACCCGCTGCCGGGCCGGTGATGTTAAATTGCCTATACACACCCTCATCAATAACGACACCAGGAACATTACCGCGGTGTAGCCGTTATCGCCGTTGATGGAGAAGCGGCTTGTTCAGGTCCAATGACCACAGCCACAAGCGGCATGCAGGAACGCCATCGGGTTATATACCAATACAGCAATCTCGGTCTGTAGCTGTTGATCACGGACAATAGCTGGGACAGCAAATGAGCAAGCCAAGATCTTTCCGCGTCCTCAATCGGGCTACGCAAGCTATTGTGACGATTTTCCGGTGCTCGTTCAGCTGGGCTTTCTCTTTGACGGCCGAGCATTTTTGGCTCGACGGTGCTCTTGCAGCCTCCTCCGCTTCCGCACCTCGTCAACGCCCCTGAGTTCGTTATTGCCATTGCCATCCCTGAACCTTCCGACTCTCTTCTCCTTTGCTTCTTCCACACGTTTTTTCCTCTTGTGGTAATCGTCTCTGAACTTGTCCGCCTCTTTTGGCGCTCTCTCCACTTTATGCTTGTACTGCCTGACCCGCATCTTGGCTGCCGTGGAAGGCACCTCCTGTTCTCCAGTTCGTGGCAGGTGACCTATCCGATTTGACTTCTTCCAAGCATCGAATCTGCCACTTTTGAAGCTCGATGCAATCTTCTGCCCGCTCTCCCCTCGGATCATCTTGGCGCCTTTCGAACCGTCCGCGTCGTTGATCCTAGCCACATACTTTTTGCTCTTCTTATCCCAACGCATGCCGCGAGAAGTACTTGGCCGTTCGGCTGCCTTGGCTTCGTCGGCACCCAAGTCCATCATCTCCCCACGAGCGGCCTCCAAGAAGCTGGATTTGAGACCCGATTGGATATTGGTCCCGGAGTGAACTCCGTAACCCCTTTCCTCTGCCATATTTGTCGAAACGGGCAGATATGACATGAAATGCTCGGCATCTTGCCAGGCAGTATTGGTTCCGGCTGTCCTTTGTGGCGTTTGATTCGATATCGTAACTTCAAGCTCGCTTTCTGACGACGAAGATGTCTCAACATGCTCTGATCCAGGAGAAGACGGCTCCGCGAGTTGTTGGTCATCGCCGAAACCACGTCCAGCAGACGCTTCTCTTTCGTCCTCTTCCTTTCGGCGTTTGCGAGGATCCAATTTCTGGCGCCTCTTCTTCATCATTTCTGCCGCTTCGCTGGCCACACCACGTTTACCAATCTCAAAGACGGTTTCTTGAGGCCGATAACCACTCACGCGTGCAAGCAGCCTCTCCCTTTCCAATATCGTCTTGTTTGAATCGTCATTGAAGAGCATGTTGATGTCGGCGAAGTTCGAACTTGCAGCGAGGACCTTCGCTCTCTTTGCACTTTCGCTTGATGCCGAGCTTCGAGATTTGATGTATAGTTTTTCGCCTTTCATTGCAACCTCTCGCATCATGGCCAAGTCCGGCTCGTCGCTCAGAAGTTTACTCACCCACTCGCAACTGCTCTCCAGCCGGTCACGGATCAGCCCACCCACTACAACGTCTGCAGCAAAATTCACTACCGACCCACGATCACGTCCGATGACCAGTTTTCTGCTGAGAAAAAGCTGCAAGTCCAACAGGTAGGGAAGGTCCGCGTCTCTGACGAGGCTGTAGCTCCATCCTCGCCTTCCCGCTCGGGCGGTCCTGCCAACCCGGTGAACGAAGATCTTCGGCTGCGAAGGGAAATCGTAGTTGATGACATTGGCAAGAACAGGTATATCTATGCCCCGAGCAGCCACGTCTGTGACGACCAGAATGTTTGTGATACCGGCGCGGAACTCCTGCGTCTGTAGATTCCGGGCAGTCTGATCCAGCGAGCCATATGCATATGACACCGAATAACCTACAGCACGAAGGAGTGCCGTCAAATATTCCACGTGGTGCTTGGTGGCGGCGAAAATGATGGTTGAAAACGTGGAAGGGGAGTCGACTTGGACGGGCGCTTTATGAATTCGCTTTCGCTTTTTGCCATTCTCGTCTGCCTCCTGTCCCGCCGCGCCCTTTACTTTATTGCGCCCCAAAGGCATCTTGATAACATCTTGCAGTAAATGGAGAAGAGCACCATCCTTCTCAGCACTTTTCACAGTAAAAAAAGCAGATTCAAGGTCCGGAGAAATTTTGCTCTCCGCGTCCAATCTGACGAGTTTCGGCTCCTGCAACCCTGCTCTTGTGAATTCCACCAGCGATTTTGGTAGAGTGGCGGAAAAGAGAAGCGTTTGACGCGAAAGCGGCAATGCGTGTATAATCTCTGTGAGTTGGACGGCGAACCCCATTTCGAAAAGACGATCTGCTTCATCAAACACGACGTAAGTGACGGAGGAAAGATCGAGGTTCATCTCAACCTTGAGATGCAAGAACCGTCCCGGCGTAGCGATGATGATATCCGGGTTTGAAGCCATCAGACCAAAGTCATCCTCGAGACTGTCCCCGCCGACAAGTAGCACTGTCCGCAGGTCTGTCCCACGCGCTAGCTCCTTGATCACCTTCAACGTCTGTAAAGCCAACTCTCTTGACGGCGAAAATACCACAGCCCTGGCCCCGACCTTTGCACTGTGAGTCTTGAGCTTCTGGATCAGAGGGATTACAAAGGCGGCGGTCTTTCCCGATCCCGTCCTTGCCATCCCAACAACATCTTCGTCTTCGAGAATGAGAGGGATAGTCTTGCGCTGAATTGGAGTCGGTACGGAGAAGCCCTTCCTAGATATGGCCTTGAGAAGAGTTGCATCCAGACCCATTGCCTGAAAACCGCCCCCTTTTCTGAGAGTCTTGGATCCATGTCCGGGTGTTTTTCTATTTGAAGCAGCCTGCTTGAGCGCAATGAAAGCCTCATCACCGCTTTCGTCACTTTGTTGGCCATCAAGAACTCCATGTTCTGAAGTTGACGCCTGCTTCGAGGATCTGTGTAGCAAGGCCTCGTTTTTGTCTTCTGATCCTGCTAGTAGGACGTTGGAAATATCAAACTCATTTTCCGAGACTGCTGGAGAGCTCGCTCTCCGTGGCATCATGAGATGAGCTCCAACGTTTGAATAATTAACTTTCGAGCGCGGACGAGAAGTACGTTAAATTTGCGGGCCCTCGCTAGGCTTATCTTCACGTGGTCAACGATAACTGCGCGTGTCGACGCGTTGAATGCGTGCGCCTGAGAGTGCGGGTCAACGGCCATCTACTCAAACTCCATTACCGGTATACAACTACGCTGGAGTGTAGACCATCATGGGTCAGTCACTCTCATAACTCGATAGCTTTGTGGTCTGATCTGTGCTAGACTATGGGTACAACAACCAGTATTCAACCACTTCGTATGGTGGGCAGGGAGGTGCAGGTGGAGGCGGATTCCTGAATCAAGGCGGCAGCCAGAACAGTCCTGGAAACTCTAAAGTAGGAAAGCCATTATGAGTCCAGACGCGTCTGCTAACCGTTTTACACATAGGAATATGCCAAAGTTACCCTTAGGCCAGTCACTATAAAGCAGATACTCGACTCACAGCTGCTCCACCCCGACGCTGAGAATTTCAAGATCGATGGGACAGAGGTCACGCAGGTCTGACCACAAACAATGCGTCTCTCCCCTTTGGGTTTTGACCTCGAGACAGGTCACATTCGTCGGACAAATACGCAATGTATCCACGCAGACGACTTTCATCACATATAAAATGGACGATGGCACCGGTACAATAGAAGTGCGCATCTGGGCCGACGCGGACGCGACCAACTCCCCCTCGAGATCAAAACTTGTCGAAAATGTATACGCACGGGTGTGGGGAAGGCTGAAGCCCTACAACTCAAAGCACACAGTGGTCTGCCAAACCATACGCCCCGTATTGGATTTCAACGAGATCCAGTATCACCTTCTGGAGGCAACCGTGGTGCATTTACACTTTTCACGTGGCCCGCCCGAACCGGCAGAAAAGGCAGTTACAAACGCGCCTTATGGGCAAGCTCAGTTCGGCGGACAGGCCAATGGCGCCGAAACGGCCCAAGGCAGAAGACTGGCACCCGACACGTCGGTCGCGGCACAGAAGGTCTTCAACGTCCTGGAGACGTCACCGCAGAGCAATGAAGGTCTGCACATGCAGGATATCGCGGTGAGGCTGGGCATGGACATGGCAGAGGTTGGCAAAGCGGGAGATGAGCTCCTGTCAAGGGGATACATCTACACGACCGTGGATGACTCCACGTGGACGATACTTGACATATGAATGTCGGCTCCGCTGACCACCGAAGATGACTCATGCCTGACGCTTGAATGCCGACATATACTGAATCTCGTATGCTCCTGATGCTCAAGAGATCTCACAATTCACCACCGAGCTCAAGGCTCTAGAATGAGAGCAATTCAAGGGACTCACTGCACGAAGAAGAGCATTTGCTGATCCAAACCTCCTTTGGTGATAAGGAAGAGAATGCAAGCGGCCACGATGGCCACAGCAACAAGAGCGAAAACCTTTGCGCAACTTAGTATCCTGAAATATCTCATAGTTCTTTGCTCACCACTTGAGTTTTCCAACCAGATTGGACCAGTGCTTCCCTACGACCGTACTTGTTCACCGTTCTGATATAGTTGGCGGTGCCTGCAACTAGGCAGGCAATGGCAAGTAACCAAAATATAAGGCCCACGGGAAGTGCCAATTGCCTTTCGATTTCGCTTGGTTGGTGTTTCAGATGGAAAGATGTGACCATCGCAACAGACACGATAGCCATGTAGACGGAGAGACGCAACCACGAGAGAAAAGCTGAAGAAGCACAGCATGAGAGCCAACTCGTTTCTGAGACACCTATGGCTGCTTACTTCGCTCATTGGCGCAATGGTCTCTCGCGTCGGAGTCACTGTTGTCGAAGAGCAGAGGCCCAAAAAGCGGTCGCTCAGTGAAAGCGACCCCTTCGTAGTCATTACTTCTGCAAATTGTTCAACGCATGCTCCACGGTATGTTCAAAGATGATCATACTGCTGAAGGACGACTGCCTTCCGCCCGGGTAGATACCATACCGGATCAAGGGCCGGTTGCTCGCCTTCGCTCATACCAGCCGTGACAGTGTTCTGCCCATATAATCATTCCTAGAGAACGCAACGGTTAGCAATTAAGTATTGAGTCTGAAACGCTCGAACGTGCAGACGTACACAAATCCAAGAAATGATCGGCTGATGTTTCTGTGGCATGTTGACTCTTTAAGGATCGAGGAAACATCAATGGCGCACTACCGCATTATCTCAGAAAATTCATATTTAACTAGCGACGCCATGGCGTTCTCGGCTAACATTGACAGGGGTGCTTTTCGACGTCCTCGCTGTGTTGTTAGTGAGATTCATTCTTATCCCGCACGCACGTGATAAGGAATCTACTTCGATACTCTTCTCGACGTGGCCCCGAAGTATGAGTTTATATTGGCAGTATTACACCGCTGCCAACAAAGGCTTAGTGACCACCTACATAGGCTTAGTGGACGGGATGGCGGCGCCATGGCGTCGTTAGTTAAATATGAATTTTCTGAGATAATGCGGTATTGCGGAGCGCCACCTGCAAGAGCTTCGGAGTACTTGGTACTTTTCCTTTGAGCGACAACCACCCTCGACCGCTG
>QQTW01000669.1_pt1 | contig 22079 bp, 16 predicted proteins | sample 1904831 | NCBI WGS metagenome assembly QQTW01 (sample SAMN09435610, study PRJNA476489) | Subsurface metagenome, whole genome shotgun sequencing project. | reverse complement strand
CTTCCGGACCTGGCATTCATCCATCATGACACTTGAATCGGACGTGAACGGCATGACGAAGACGACAGTACTCTTGAAAGCCACAGAGAGAGGTCTCTCAGACCAAGGAAGGCCAAATTGCCCGGATCAATGCAAGGAAATGGGAGATACATTGAAGCAACGCGTCCACACGCAAAGGCAGCAAGAGGGGATTACGCGTACTCAAACGTCGGCGATTGGTTACTTCCGTCTCCCTTTGCAGCAATATGATCAGGAAATGGCCATATGAAATGATTCCACGAGCAAAGTGAACTCATCACACCCTTCAAGATGGATCATGCCAAATTCGTGACTTTCTGATGCATGTGGCGAGGCGACGCTGGCCAGCTGATACCAACGCCAATCCTGGAAACCCGCAAGCAGACAAGGTGAAGCGTGCTGGCTGCGTCGTGCTGCCATGAAGAAACATGAAACAGGAAGCTCTCATTGACTCTTATGAACAGAGTTTGCTGGCACCTGCTTGGCGTAGACGCACCTGAAGGAGGATTGATAGGACATATACTTCCTAGCATGAAAGTGCAAAAAGTGCGACACAAAATTCAAAAGAGAGATGAGCTTCCATGGTAGTTGAGCCACGCATTCGGAGTCATCGTGGTTCAACCGTGTTGAGGCCAATGATACTTAGACTTTGTCCCATACCGCTCATCCTTCGGCGGGAGTTGGCAATCACCGCATGAGATCCTTTGAATTATAAACAGAACAGAGTCATTTTCCTTGTGTAAGTGGTCCTCGTTGAGGGCACTTCCTTTATCGCCCTCTCTCCTTCTGTCGAAGCATATCTTTCAAGTTTGATATCTCCTTCTCTTCATCCAACAAGTGTGGGCTCACTTCGTCCTGTGACGGATTTCTGCGTTACCACGCATCCTTGCAGTAGCCCTGGTTGGCGGCAATGCAAGGCCAATTTGCTCTCAGCACTTGCGAGCTCGAATGTGTCGGAGCGTCATGTTGAGCGCAGATGTGTCTCACTGACTTTCCATGGTTCGGTGTCCTTGACTGCAGCTGAAAACCGCACTTCCAAGTCAGATGATAGTCTCAGACAGAGTCGAGACACTCCGTTGGGAGCGGGATGTTCCGTATCCAGGAAAGATTCAGAAAAGAGTGGGCAAATCGCGCATGGTAGCATTTGGGCAGCATTGCTGCCCCTTCGATTCGCAGCCAATGGGTCATCCTTCCCTGACTCCAATGGACAGTTACAGTATTGATCGGAGCGCTGCATCTGAGTTCGGCCAAATCAGACGTCAGGCAAAAAAGGCAAACTGGTGCGCCTTGCTAGAGTGATGGGCTATATATATGCTGTGTGTCACGAACCAGTCAGGTGGACTTTCTGAGCTTGTAATCTGGCGGGGTCAGCATCTATTTAACTTCTCCATCGGCCCAGGTGCCTACCGGACTCGAAGACCAGAAACATCCAGTGCTCGAGAACCAAGCTGCTTCCTCCGAGCAACGATGCGGCCAGGCGGGATGGCCTTGGCGCCTGTCTGGCTTCCACACCGGTACGTCCCTTTCTCAGAGTTCCCTACTCTCATGATTAATCTGCCTTTCCGACTCTGAGAGTTGGCAGGAGACTGTTGCTTCGGAGCTCTCCGAATCTTGAACCGGACTTGCCGAGGGGTGTGGGAGAGTTCTCACAGGGCTTAGGATCGTCACTCTCGCCCGCCCACGGCCGTTGGGGAAACCAAGTGCAGAGAAAAGCTTTCCCCTCTTCGACGGGAGGAAGGACGATCTCGACTCCATCCTTGACGACTTTGCCATGCAAAGTACGTTAGCCACACGCTACTCGTCGGCCCGGCTGATCAGCATAGGGCCTTCAAGTGGGCTTTCGAAAAGCGATGACGGACGTGATGGAGGGGATCGTGACCCCTCATGCAGCCATCATGCATCGCTGTGCTGTCCTGGTCATGCTCGGATCACAGCACATCATACTTGAATCCCTCCTCGTCCTCCTTTCCACGTCGGATTCGCCTGACCGGTGAGGATTATGGGACGGTAACTCCTGTTGACCAGAGATCCGACAGCTCTTCCGAGCTCGAGTGACGTGGAGCCCCTTGAGACGCGGGTCGCGCGTTTCCCGACCTTGCTTTGCAACGTCTGTCATGGGTCGGCAGTCTTCGTGGCCCACTCAGCACTCTCGTGTGTGCAGATAACACATCGCTCGGGGAGGATTGGTCATGGGTTACCCCACTATACCGCCGTGAGAATGGCGGGAAGCACTGCTCTCCTGCAGTCGGCGTCACAGGATCAATTTACCAACGCGCTCTCTGCTTGCCAAGCTTGTTGAGCCGCACGTCCTCCGCCGGCATAAAGTCTGAGAGCGCGATGGGTCAATCTGCAGGCCACCCTAGAAGGCGGGCCGGCTCCGTCGTGTGCCTCCATACCAACCTCCTGCATTGAATACAGTTGTAGCTTGGTTGCTGCAGTCAGTTCTCGGCCATGGCGCAACACGTGGCTATGACCATGGCGCAACTTGCGGCTACGGTCAGTGAAGCTGTGCCCTTGTCTGGTGGTGATGTTTCCAACATACAGAGATTTAGCCTCGGTTTTACTTCACGATCGAGCCTATGTGGCCTAGCCAGAACGTGGAAGACAACAGAACTCAGGGCCGGTGGTCTCCACCCACAGCATACTACAGCAACATACGAACCGGCGGCCCTAGCACTCAGCTCTTTTACTGCAACAGGCAGTCCATCACCCTCGTGAACCAGATCCCACCACCCGGTGCAACTCTCGCCCAGGAATGCTCCATCTATCATTATGGATCCGTTTTCTGGGCCGCACCCTTCGATGCGCATAGGGAAAGCTATAGGCGACAAATCCATGATCATGAGTGGCGCTCCGTTGGATTCAGGCATGAAGCCAATGGAGTTTCCTCCCTGACAATTGCCGGAGAGGAAGACAGGCTCTGCTGGCAACGGCCGGATCAGCTTTGGGCCTCGAGACTGCTGCCGGATAACCATCATGCGCACCCGCTCCGTCAAGGGAACATTCCCGGTTTCGGCGGGTTGGTGGGCACATTGTCTCTGATCATTGCCTTGCTGGCCTTTTCCTGCCCCGAACGGAACGTCGTTCACAAGATGCAGGAGGCTTTGCGGAATGGCAGATGGGAAGCACCGCTTAGCAACACTCATGGGCGTAAGTCTCCCATGCCAGCGTAATCACACATGCTGAGTCTCGCAGGCGAGGATAGACGCGGTATGATTATTAGAATCTGGATCCCAGCAGGCACTCTTCAGGAGGATTTGGATGCGCTGGAAGAATCAGACAATGGCCTCATCTTCCCTTGAAGCAAGTTCCGGGTCTCATTTGCTGTTTGGCACGCTGCGAATAACTTCCCCCGTCTCTGGGTTCGACGAGAGCTGTGTTATCTCATAAGCAACATCATATACGTTCCCAAGTTACCAACCATACGATTTACCGTTACGGCTGTAAGCCATCAGTTATGAGTTCTTATGTCAGATTTTGGTCCTACTCATTCTGTTGCTCCGTCATGTTCATGATTGCTTGGATCGATTTGACTTCGTCGCTACTAACGCTCATTCAATTTGTTTCTTTTTACTTATTTTCTACTCTAAATAAATCGCGGACGCCTATAAAGGTGACGACCTTCCGTTGTCCCTGCACGCACTGTCCGCATGATATTGACCCGCCACTTGCCTCGATCTTTCCATCCTGTCGGGACCCTTTTATCGAATCTTTGTCCCTGCGATCCCCGACAAGCCAATCACAATGCGCTCGGGCTCTCGTTCTCCGCTCTGGGCCCTGCATTCGGCTAAGCCGACCTTCCTTTACGCCGAAGACACGGATCTCAAATAACGCAATGCAAGCAATCACGGAAACGGACATGGTCTCACGCGACCGACGCAGCAAGCAGCCGAACCGGGATGATGAGCTGGGAGCTCCTATTGTACATCTGGTAGGCGCACTGCAATGTCGCCGGATTGTGTTATGTATCGGACCCACGGTAAGCTTGGGTACTGGAGCTATGGATGAAGAGAGAATCGTCAGCATTCGATCCTTGACATTCGGAAATTAGGAAACGCTTCTGAACGGCGGCCGGCTTCTGGGTGTTCGCAGCGGATCGCCAACCGAGACCCCCACCCGTGGGCCGTTCCAAGGTTCCAACCGATCGCGGCCCGGGCGGCTACCTAGCCCTGCCGGTACATCCTCCGCGATTCTTCTCCGCTTTCCGGCTGCCGCAACGCCAACCACAGGAAACGAAAGACTCACCTTCGGCTCAATTATCTTCAGATATCTCACCTGGATACCCGAGGTGGTGAAATACGGGATCTCGAACTTGACGCTGATCGGCCTCTTTCCTTTGGCGCCCTGGCCGACGCCACCCATGCTGCCGCCGAAGCCTCCCATCATACCGCCCCCTTTTTCGTCGTCCCCGCGCACCGACGGCAGGCCAAGCTCTGCCCGCATCAGGAACTCTTTGCCACCGCCGAACTGCTTGATCTTCCAGACTATGGCGGATGACTCGGGCGCGTAGTGTACCGTCCCGATATTGGTCCGGAACCGAGGCGAGTCGGCGTCGTCTGGGACGGGGATCGAGATGCTTACGTTATTTGCTGTGCTGCGGCGCTTAAACTGTGCTTTTGCCTGGCGACGAGGGTTAGCCCATGCATACGACAGGTAATAGCGTGGAGTGGACGGCAGGATATCAATGTTTTTTCGCGCACCTTGAGCATGTACTCTATTCGACTCCCAGAGTGGCTCTCGACGACGCACTCGACCCAAATGAGTGGTTTCACCTGCGTGTTCAAGCGGTAACTCATGAGCTCGAACTCGCCGTCGGGCGGGATGAACGATATCGTGCGGTCATTCTCAAAGCGCGAGAGCCGAACGCACTGGTGGAATTTCACATCCTCCATCTCGACGGCCTTGCCACGCGTTGCCCGACCCGTTGTCTCGAACATGACCTTGTCGTTCAAGCCTAACCGTAGCTCCGGCATGCCAGAGAGATAGCATTTCATCTTGATAGCGCCCAGAATCTCTGACCGCAGCACGTTTCCGTTGGCGGAGACGAGCAGATTGAGAGACTCGATGACGTCGAGAAAGACCTCGTTCTTGCGGTATCTGATCCCTTCGCTCCGCCAGCTGACGGCGTTGGTGACGGCGATGGGTGGACGCGCTTGTATCTCGAGTTTGTGTGACTCCTGGGTGATGTATCTGCAGAAGAATGACAGAGTCAGCACAAGGCTTCCTGAAGCTGCATATTCGGCGTTCATACTCCTGTAGGATCTTACTCTCCGTCGTCTGAGGATACCCAAAGTCCATCATCTCGTCCAGGAGCTCGTATATGATGACAAAGTTATCCCGTATGCTCTCCTCTTCAAGCTCCTTGAAGTATTCGGTGAAGACCTCGACAACCTTGTGCAGGAACAGCAGAATTTCCGCGGCATTCGTGTTGCGCTTGGTCAAGGCGAGGAGGTACAGGTTGTTGTGTCGGATATAGAGATACTGTGTGCGCAAAGCCGTCAATGAGCTTCCTCTCGCGACTCAGTCACTCCAGTGCCAGGCTGATTGTGGACGGATCGCCTTTGTACGCACATTGATGCCTTCGTCGGAGAAACATGGTGGGACGGCGGAGCTCTCCTCTTCTGCCTCGCTGAGAAGTATGGGAAACTTTTCCACGGCGGACATGGGTATGTCTCCTCTGTAGTTTCGCGCAAGAAGGGTCTGGGACCATTGTTAGTCTCTTCAGATATCGATCGCGACGTGGGTTCGGCTTACTTTACCCTTCAGGTCGAGGAAAAACAATGCTGATGCCATGGTCGCGAGATCTCGGCGGCACCGAGCGAACAGGAAGTAGTGAGTCTGTCACTCAGTTACGCTTCACGAGAGGTCGGCATCATTCCAAGAAATCCACCAGTTTTCGAAATACGATAAACTTCTGACGCCTACAGTAATACGTATTCCGCACATATGGACATGTAGTACTCCGTATGGGGGTGCTCCGTACTTCCAGACTATCACGCTAAGCCTAGGCTTCTTTGGACTTAGCGTGACTCACATCAAACTTCTACTTAACGGATCTCGCGATTGAAATTCTCTACATCAACGCACCCACAAGACAGTTCATAGCAGCAGTTCCCCAGCTGACATGCGATTCAGCGGTGCATAGACGGAAGCAATAGCACGGATTCCATAAGAGCTGGCCGCGCATTTCTTGGGTTGCGCGGGCGGTGTCAGAGGAAGTCGACATAGAATTCCAAGGACTCATTATTGAGCAAATTTGATATGACTTGTGCTGCTGAAAGAGGACAATAGCCTCCACGATTCGCCCTTTGTAACACCCTTTTGTAGCTCTTCAGGCTGAGCATCTTACAAAGTTATGTATGTGATCTGATGCTCCCAGCCATAACACCGAGAATGAAATCCATGACGCCGGTACCCCTGATCAATCCAGATGCCTCCCTTCTTGCGCGTAGTTGACCTATTCTCCAAGTGCCCTTTCGTCCTCTGCACCTCAAGTTAGCTGGAGTCAGCCGTACAACCAACGCAATCACTACACACTCTGCTGCGTCAGGAGAAGTCCGTATCGCTTTTTCAGCGTTACTCTGTGCCTATTGCCATGTCGAGTCAGCATTCGCCTGATTACAGCCTCTGCGTAACGTGCAAGAGTATTGTGTTAGGACGCAAATGAAGGAATATCGGCCCACCTCGAGTATTTGTCGTCCGGCGAAAACCGCGCCGGATGCGCACTCTTCGTTACCTCGCCATGCGCGACCTTTTTGAGGGTGTAGATACGCTTGCCCTTGCTGTCAAGGGTGAACATAAGATGCATGATGTGTGTGAAGAGCTTGTATCTTCCTGAAGCCGAGTAGAAGCGTTGATCTGTACTGATGGAAAACTCTAAAGATATCCTTGGGTTTGAAAAAGAGTTTGCAGTGTTTGCACCCCGGGACTCGCGCGCGACTTGCCCCAAAGCCACCTCTCTTTCTCCAACACCAACTTACACTTGAATCTGTAGGACTAATCGCGTCCCTTACATTACTATCGTCATGCGTTTCCTTTTCTCCTTCGAGTTCTTATTACTCGTCGCTCTTTTCATGGTCCTGCCTGTCGCAGCGCAATTCCAGTTTTTCGAGCAGATGTTCAACGGCGGCGGCCGTCAGCAACAGCAACCGCAGGAAGCGCCGAGCGACTCCTCGTGGTATAGGCAGCATTACGAAGCTGGTAAGGAATTCATTACTGGCTTCCTGCTTTTTCGCTCCAAGTCACCTAAGCCCTATATGTTACTTGCGCACTAATTGCAAGATTTGATGCTAGTGCCCTGTTCAAAGTATCTCTGCCCTGGGACACTTGCTTGTGTTCACTTCCCGCACCATTGCCCGTGTGCCTTTCCAGACGTGGAGGACAAGGTCGAATTGGGTGACGGAATTGCCGTGTGCGCAAGCAAAGGCGGTTGGAAGGCTGGTGAGACGGCGAGAAAGATCGAATTGGCAAGGAAAGGGCTATTGTGAATATATCATCTTACGTCGGTCCGACTATTGAATTGAGATGCATCATCCTGGCGTTCGGTACTGGCAAGGCTGTCATGACAAAGTGCGAATGGAACTCTGGGCGTGACCTGTAGAGGGCTGCAAATGCGTGCAGACTTTGTCCTTTCTCACCCTTTCACGAACTTATAACAGTACGTCTGCGGTATCCCTGGGCCGCACTCTTCCGAGCCCCAAGTCCTGAGCAAGGCTCTACCGAGTTCCTTACGCTCTGCTTCTGCTTTCTCCGTCCGCCGAAGCTTCTGTCTCCACTCAGCCTCCCTCCTCTTCATCATGTCAACGACACGTTGATCAACCTCGCTGTTGACAAATTCATAGTCATCTCTCATGACGTCCATCTCCGTCTTCAGCTTGGCCACCTGCTCTTCCACCTCCATCAAGCGCGCCTCCGCTGTCTTGAGTTTCTCTCTTAGTTCCGCCGCCTCTGCTGAAGCCGAATCCGCCGTGCTGGTCTGTCGAGCAACTTCAGCACGTAGCCTTTCCGCCTCCACAAGCGCGACGTCTCGAGCCGCCGTTGAAGCTTCCACCAGTTCTTTCTCTCGCGAAAGGAGGGTGCCTGCGCGGGTTACAGCGGTTTCCGCGCGGCGACGCATCTCATCGAGACGAGTCTGTGATGCGGCTTTGGCCTCTGCTATTTCGGCCTCGAGTTGCGCAATGCGGGCCGCCGAAGCTTGCGCCTGCTCGTATGTCTCTGCTGGCTGTGCCGGCTGCTCTTCTCGCGTTTGTAGTTCCGCACGAGCAGATGCCAGCTCGGCACGCAGCGCATTGGCTTCTTCTTCCGCTTCTGTCCAGCTGCGGCGGGCCTCGGCCAGGTTTGTGGCGAGGTCGTGCGTAGAGTTTTGCGCAGCCCATAAGTCGGCCTGCAGCGTCGATTGCCGATGTGCCGCATCCGCTCTCTGGTCCTTTAGGTCTTCAATGTCTCCCTCCAACACAGTGATTCTGTGCCGAGCACACTCTAATTCGGTCTCCATTGATCTTCGCAGTGTGACTGCCTCTTCTTTCGCTTCTGCGGCTTCTTTCCGAGCGGCGTCACGCTCCATCAACGCCTCGATTAGTTTCGCGGTCTCCTCTGCCAGCCTCTCTTCGTGTTGGTGCCTTTCATTTCGGATCGTGGCCTGCAATTGCGCCAGTTCTTTGCCATGATTAGCAACAGCTCGAGCGGATTGAGCCCTCTCAAGATCCAGTGTGGCTTGATGCGACGCTCGAACCACCTCCAATGCCTTTTGAGCTTCTGACTGAGATTGTTCGAGACTCCGCTGCAAACTCGAAAGGCGTGCTTCAAGGGCAGCGATCTGTGCGTCCGATGCTGCCTTTTCGACAGTGTGCGACCGTTCTTGCTTAGCCGCATTCTGATTCTGATCGCCCTGGCGTACAAGCGATGGGCTGCTGTTTGGCTCTTGTCGTTGCTGCCTGCTGCCGTTTGCGTTCGCGTGCTGCCTGTCCTGCTCCAGGTCCCGCTGCGCAATCTGCTTCTGCATGTCGAGCACTTTAGCCTCCAGTGCGTTGATCTTCGCACTAGCATGGCTCTCCAGCCGAGCCATCTCAGCGCGATATGCCGTCTGAGCAGCGTCGCGCTCGCGCTCGTTCTGCTCGGCGCGGGTCTCTGTAATGGACTGCATTTCGGTGACGCGCTTCCTTAGAGCGTTGATCTCGGACGCAGCGGAGGCTTTGATCTGCTTGAGGTCGTGTTCATGCACAAATTGCGCGTTTTCGATCCCTGCGCGACTCGCTTCCCGCGCCCTATCGAGTTCGGCTTGGGTTTTGGCCAAGTTTCGCTCGAGCTCGGCGACTTTGCCGCTCTCCGGGTTGGCGATAGGATTGGATTGCGGCTTCGAGTCGTCGCCTGGTTGCGGACCTGATTTGGAACTCACTCGTCTTGCTGGCGTTGGCGGAGGTTGTTGAGGGAGTGGGGTGTCTTCGTGATCCTCGACAGTAGGTTGAAACCGATGGGTCATGCTGTCCGGACGAGTTTGTGTTCCATAGTCTGCACTGTATTCCGGCCGCTGCGGAGAAGACAGAAACGTGCCCTGTTGCTCGTCGAGCGAAAGCGACGAGACGCTGAGGCGATCCATGTCCTTGACGTGATCGTCTTCATGCTGGCTGTCGTTCGCGTCTGCCAAGGTATCGTCTAACTCCAGCGCCCCATTGATATCCTCAACTGCATCGTGCTCGCTCCGTGTTTGACGGAGCAGGGATTCACCATCCGCGTCAGGGTTCCCTCGACCTGGGTTATTTCCAGCAGCGTAGTCACCGGATGCACGCATCCAGTAGTCCATATTCTGTGTAAAGTCGCTGGGTCCATTGATATCTTCGGTCCGTACAGAGTCGTAGTGAGGTTGCGGTATCTCCGAGACGGTGTATTCAGACTTGATTCCCGGGAGCGCGTTGAGGTCGATGGAATAGGTGCTACTCTGGCTGGACGCGCGAGATCGAGGAAGCGACATGATTGCGAAAGAGATTGAGCGGTGGAACAATAAGCATAAAGTCGAGGGTATGGATATGAATCTCCGCTGCGAGCATCAGGCATGCAGTGTTGGCGACGCGTTTGTTGATGTCGGCGATCACTGTTTTTCTCGGCGTTGTCGCTGCAGCAGGCGCCCGCGGGCCGAGCCGCGATTTAGCTTGATATCAAAGGTACTGCGGTACTTGTCTGATATCAACTGCCACACTCACATGCAGAAAGCAAGATAGTCAGAGACGATATCCTGAGTAGACTAATAGATACAGGCACAATCTACCCTATGCCCCACTTAATGAGAGGATCTTCGAATCATGGGATTCAGTAATTTGTTGGTTGGGCTACGCCCGTCATGATCATACAGGATTTCTCTAATACAAATATCATGTCTGCGAGATACGCAGATAGTTCAGTGCACAAATACACTCCTCATAAGCTCCGTCAAACCGTTGCCTGCTCCATGATCATTTCATCCATTACGAAGAGGATGCATAGCAAGCCTCGATCCCTGACCACCGACAACCGGACTGGCGCCTCTGCTGCCAGAATTCGGCCCGACTCGAGGGCTACGTGGCACGCTGGTGCTCCTCGTCCCAAGAGCACCTCTGCCCCTGAGGACCTTGATCTCTTCCTCCTTCTTGCGAAGCAGATCCTCCCTATCCCGCAACATGGCCTCCAACATCTTAGTCCTGTCGGCAAACGCCTGTGCTCGTTTATCAAGATGCATCTGTCTTAGTCGTGCCGCTTCACCCGAGGCCCGGCGGGTTGCTTGAGCGAGATCAGATGTGAGGTTCTTGTTCTGGGCTGCCAGGTCTGCGGCAGCGCCCGAGGCCGACTGATACTGATCCTTGACGAAGTTGAAATCTTGCTCCAGTCGAGCGTACCTCTCTTCGGCCTTCTTCTTCTCGACGGCGGCTTGACGCAAGGCTTCGACCTGAGCGGTCTCCTCGGGCGGGATCATTAGTGTCTGGCGAAGGCTCTCTATCAGACCGCGCAGTGTATCGGATTCGCTTTTGAGGTTGCCAATGTTAGTGGACTGAGCTTCGTTTTTGGCTGTTGCGCTGGCATGCAGGCGCACTACCTCGTCGCGTTCGTGGCGTACGGCTCTGAGCTGAGCAGATTGTGCTTCGAACCGGTCTTGAAGATCGTTCAAGGCATCAATGTGCTCTTGCAAGCGGGCTTCAGTACTAGTACATAAGCCTCGATATTTTTCCAGTTCCTGTGTGAGCTCGCGATTCGCAGCAGCTACGGCATCGTCTTGAGCTGCCTTTGAAGACTGCTTAGTAGACTCATCTTCCTCATCAAGTTCTGCGGAAGGAATTTGCGGCGTCAGTCGGACCCTCTTTGCAGGTTCGTCGTCCTCGTCGAGCTCCTATTATCATCAGCTTAACACAAATAAAGTAGTGCATCAAACCTACCATGTGCCTTTTCTGATGCTGTCCATCTGGTGCCCTCACTGATGACGGAGATTTCAAAGGCAAGTTCAACTGAGAGTCTTCAAACAAGGACTTGATGCCGCCAATAGGTGGCAGCTCCCATTCGATACCTCTGTCGTCCTCAGCAGAGATGTATTTGAAGACAATTTCAGCTGCCGAAGTCGGTCGAGGAAATTTCACTGGTAACTTTCCAACATGCTGCCGAAGGTGCGCAACGGCACGAATGAGAATCTTGAGACGCTCACTCTCACTGAGATCTGGGTCCTTCGCAATGCAGCGCTCGACGTGTTCCGCTGAGTTCATGACGGCCAAGGAGATTATGGGCGTTGTGTAATTCGGGTTCGTGACGTGTTTTCGAAAGCCCTGAACGTTCTCTTGCGCTGCGAACGTATGGTCAAGCGCAATGATCAGAGCCGCTCGTTCAAGCAACATGTTTGAGCCCACTCCGCTCGACGGCAGAAGCGAAACACGTAATGCGCAACCTTTTGCTGCTGTCCGAACAACTCGGTCAGCTCGTGAGAAAGAGACCCCGATTCCTATCAGAAATGTCTGAAGAATGTCAAGGGTTCGCCCCGGCATTGCGACAATCACAACATGCTTCAGTTGCTGTTTCATGCGGCCCAAAAGGCGTCCAAGAAAGAGAAATTTCGGGCTGCATGTTTGATCCCATTTGGCTTGGTCCGATGGCGCGACTTGCAACTGCGTGGCAGTGCCCGGGTTCACAAGGTCACTGTGCGTCGTGATTTGGTTGAGAGTTTGCACGAAATCGTTGACCTTTTCCAACAGTGCTGGGTCCTCGGTGTCCATGTACTTTTCTATCAGTTCCCGGTGGTACACGATCGTGTCCTTGTAGAGCTCAGCGGTGCTTCCACCCATTGAGAGGGCCACTATATATTCCTTGGTGCTGAGCAACGGCTCGATCAAAAAGTCGGCTTCAGTCTTTGTGGTTTGATTGGATGAAGACTCGTGGATGTTAGGGTTGATCACAGGACTGGCAGGTTTGTCCAGTGTTAATGTAGGTAGCCGTGCATTCATCGAGACAGGGGGCTGAGAAGGCGCATATGAGGCTGGTATAACCGAAGGCGAATTGTTCGATGATGAAAGCGAGAGATCGAGGCCTGGTGATACACGTTGCGCTCGCCGGGCCTTTGCAGACTCGCGAAGCGCTCGAAGCTGCTCTCTCAGGCTCAGCTTTGTTGGAGTATCGCCAGACGCACTCGGTGTCATGGACTGAGGGTCCGTTGATCGCAATGGAGTGGCCATTTCTGATGCTTTGAGCAGTGGTGAGGCAAAGGGGTTTTCTTTCTGACACGAGCTTTCACAATTCTGGCTTTTAACACGCAAGATATCCTTAGTCCTAGGCGAACACGCGGGACTGCTGACTCTGATCGGGGTTCTAACCAGCTGAGGACCACCACCGTTGCCTATCTTGAGAGGTCCAGTATCCCGGTTGAGCTCCCTGGATGTAAACGTTGGAGATGCGGTTTTGATGCGCTTAGTCTCCACTTCTGGAAAATCAATAGCAAGCCTCTTTCGACGGGGCCGTTCGGATTTAACCCTGTGCGTTGTATCTACTGGATGTTCACCAGTTAAAGAGCTTGATCGATCTGAACTCGCTGGCCTGGTCTCGTTTTTGTGTGTATGCGGCGCAGACGGATTAGTTTGACTTGAGACAGAAGACCGGTCTCGAGAGTTTGCTATTGCGCGACTTCCGTCCACGACAATTGGCCCTACCTGGGCTCTGTGAGCGAAATCTTCCTGCTTAGCGTTCAGAACGGTAAAAGGTGTGGCTTCCTGTGCAGCGCCACGTGAATTCTGATTAGCCTGGCTTCCGCAGTTGTAACTCGAACTTTGAGCTTGTCGAGCTTGTACAGCGGCCTTTCTTCCTTCGAGAAGAGATTCCAGCGCGCGGAGCGCTGATTTTGGTCGGCGGGAAGTCTTTGCGCGATCTAATGAGAGATCGGCCGCCCTTTCTTCGTCTGATTTCGGAATTGAAAGATTAGCCTGATCACGAGATTTTATTGCCGTAGAGCGCTCGTCTTGTTGAGAGGCTGGGTCTTCGTGATCACCACTTGCTAAATCACTCACTGCGCTGGCCCTGGCCTGAGGAGGAACTTTGAGTACCGAGTCCACAGTCGTGCTTTCAATGACCTGCTCTCCTCCTGACTGTTGAGATCCTGGTCCCGCAGAGTCAGTCTCTGACCGCCCCAGCAAAGGTTCCGCCGGGGCCTGTTGCTCTTGTAGAGCAGGCACTGCGGCGGCGAGCGAAAGCTCGGCAGGATCTCTTGCCTCAGCGGACGCTGTTATCTCACTGTTCTCTATTTGGGAGGCCTCTCGTTCAGCAAAAACCTTTTTAAAGACACGGTGAGACTGACGAGAAATGCCGATCTCCAACTGGGTCTCTCGAATTGACTGGTCAGCAGAAGTGCCGGCGACAGTTCCTGGATCAGGTAGTAAGGACGATTCCTGATGACCTTGATCAGCGGGAGTCGCAACCTCCTGGATCGTTGCGTCGGAGATCTCGTCAGGCGTCTTTTCCGAATGCTCTGACTGGCTCTGTGATTTGGTGCGATCAAGAAGATCGTTCTCACGCTGCGTCGAGCCTTTCTCTATTGCTGAGCTCGAGATGTCTGGATTGTTGCCGGATTTGGGTTGCGAATGAGAGATCGAATGCAGCTCCTCCTGACTTCGCGAGTATAGATTGTATGCTGGTACGACTTGGGCGGCTTGTTGATTGGTCTCTTCCGGATTTTGCGACAGTCCGGTACTGAGCGAAAATGCTACAGTCTCTGAGCCCTCAGTCGTGATATCTTTCTCTGGCGAGCGATCGTCTGTACTCAATCTCTCCGAGTGAGGATTCGAAGATGTGGTGTAAGTCTCGTTAAGGGAGTCACTTCGTGCAGAGTCTTTCCGCTTCTGTTCACCTTGGTCCGAACCCGAATACGTAATACCATCAATCCCCTGTCCTTCACTAGAGGTCAGCGTACAAGACGTTGACGTGTCTTGTAACTTGGATATCCCGCTCGACTGCTCTTGCTCCTTGTTCTGTGGTGTCTCTTGGATCGTGAGTACTTGTTGGCTGCTGAAGGCAATCGACAAGCTCGGCTGCAATGCGAAGAACTCTGTAGTACTACGGTCCGCTTGCTCTTGAGGTTTTGAATCAGTAAATACTGGGGCTGACTCTTGTTCGACTGCTAAACCAACACTTTTTTGATCTACTCCGGCAACCACAGCAACAGATGCACGCGCAGGCACACTCTGTGAATCTGGAATGACCTTTTCTTCGTTGGAGGATCTCACACATTCAATGGAGTCCAGCAGCGACTCTCGCAGTGGCGAATCTTGCGAGCTGGGACTTCGGGGGGACGTTGGGCCACTTTCTTCCAAGGTAGGAAGCAAAGAGGAGGAACGGTAGGTGTCGGGTCTGCTAGCAAGACTCGGTGACGGCGAGGCTGTCTTCTCGTCAACTGTCCGCCGCGGTGCGTGAATATCAAATTCCGCGGTGTCACTGGTAGGGTTCGTGGCACCCTCGATCCCCAGGAGATTCTTGGGTCCCGAAGATGTTATCGTTTGCTGTGCTTGGCGCTTTCTGAGCTCTTCCGACTCCTGGGGTGTTTCGGGAATGGAGCCAGTTTGTAGATAGGTCTTTGATGGACGTCCTTTACTCTTCTTCGCAACCAATGATGCAGCAGGAATGGGTTCGACCTGAACAGGATTTTTGCGTGGACGACCTCTCGGCCTTTTGCCAGAAGTTCCAACTGCGGTTTCAGTTTGTACAGGATTCTTGCGTGGTCGTCCTCTGGGTCTCTTGGGAATTGACACTGCCGGCGAAACAAAACCAGGCTGTGAAGTAGATGGAGCAGGCTTTCCAAGATAGCTTCGCTTTCGATTTTCTTTGATACTAGAAAGCTTCGATGCTTCCCAATTGGCCCGCAGTACTGAGCTGGCGTTCTCTTTTGGTTCCCAAGTCGGCGAATATTTAGCTCCAGTTTGAGAGTCGTCTTCCCAGTCAATAAGGTACTTGTCGTCTGTTTCCTTTAAGATGCACCGAGCATTGAACTCGCTTTCAGTTTGACGGTCTTCCGACGGCCTGTCCTCTGACACTGATCGCGACGTCGGCGCAAATGACGATTCACTTCTACGTCTTTTCGAAGCTTGCTCAGATCCAGAAGAGAGATTGAGATCCTGTTTCCGTTTCCGTTTCCTACTCCGCAGCAACGCCATTTCACGCGGAAAGCCCGCAAGAAGCCAGGCCGTTGACGGGAAGGAGGATGGAACTAGTGAAGAAGTCCATGATTAGAAAAGAGCAAAAAAGACAGGTCAAATGAAAGCCGGCTTTCACGCGGTATGATAGTAGAGAGCCGGGTAAGGAAAGCACAAACTGAATGTTGAAGCCGAAACCTGAGTAAAGCTGCAGCAACTCACCGTCCAGTTCTCCGTAGTGCAGTCCGCCGTGATGAATACCCTCGAAGCTGAAAAGGCGAATGGGAGAACCTAGAAGTTGTAAATGAGAAATAAATTCGTAGAAGTACAACTCTTCAGATTTTAGTAGATTATTTGAAGTGATGCTGGAATGATTATTGTGTTGTATTGTTTTAGACAATAGAAATTAGTGGGCGAGCTACCAGACAATCCTCTATTGACTACTCCATACAGAGAACGTACATGACACATGGTGACTTCACTAAAGTTACACAATCCGCCAAAACACTAAAACTGACAGGTTAGACCATAAGGCCTTGCTTCGAGACCTGTACGCCATCTAGACTCATTTATTCTCGCCCTTCTCGAATCTCTCCTTGCGCTCCTGCTCGCGCTTGCGCTCTCTGTCTCTCACCATGTCCGGTGGACTATCCTCAATGAGATCACTCTCGTTGTTCAAGCCACTCCACTTGGGAAGCCCGTCGGGAACGTCCATGACCCGCTGACCGTAGAACATATGGCACCTGTACAAATCAGTTCCACCCGTTCGAACATGACAATGTATGAATCAGCGTACCGTGGCTTGAAGTTTGCCTTATCTTGGTCCGTCTTCAAGTGGATCAACGAAGGGAAAAGGAGAATCATGTTGCGACCCTCGTCCATGATCGGCGAATGGCAGAAGCTGCATCTCACTTTGCACGGAAGCTTGTGGTCTATCGACTTCTCCGTTGGGTCGTACCACTCCAGATCGTGATGACCGTTGGTGAAGTTGATGTCTTCCTTGTGGAAAATGGCCGCCCATTGAAAGGGAGCAGCTGGTCTAATCAGTATGCAGGCGTAGAACTGGTAGACGAACAGGTTACTGACCATGCTGCGTCTGACAAGTTGTGCAATGGCACAGTTTCGAGTCCAGAGGCTCTTCCCGACTCAATTGGTACTTGACCCTTCCGCAATGGCAATTCGCCTCATAGCGGACGGGAAACTTCTCATTTGGTTCGTGAATGCGATACGGTGGTCGCTTTTTCCACTCGTTTATGCCAGTCGTCGACTGACCGCGGGCCTGCTGGCTGTCCATCTTTCGCGTAATGCCAGAACGAAAGGCAAGAGACAGGCCTAAGGAGGCGGAGCGGGCTTCAGGCACGGCAATTCGAGTGAGATAGGAGTAGCACTTTATTGTCGATGTGCGGGAAATGGCCATAAAAACATTCAAGTCTTATGAAGTGTTCTTGTAGTTGAACAATTTTCGAAGTGAAAGGATATGGATGCGGAATGGGGCCTGACGTCCCTACGTCATACATTCATCGGGGTGCTTGCGGTTGCGGAGCACGCGAGCCCGACAACGGCTGTTGATTTGTTTATCGCATGTTGCACCACCTTTATCGTTCTAGTGTACAAATGCGATCGTGCATGGCCAGATACACTCCGACAAATCTAAGTGCAGCCGCCTTGGGTGCAAATCATCATAATACAATTGAAAGCCGATTGCTTCGACATGGTGCTGATCGCAACCATGCTATCGTTAGATTTGTCGCTCAACCTCCTTTCGCGGCAGCCCCACCACGTTGACATAATAGTCGAGTCTTGTAGAACAAAATCTGTTAGCTAACAGAATCGCTGTGCAGACTTTGTATGGACTTACTTTGCATCCGCCGCAATTCGCCTCTTCTCCGCCTCAAACCTCCGTTCGCAACTTTCTAGCGTCCTCTGCTGTCTGTCCGGAAGGATCGTCTTCACGCCGAAGTGAAACCTAGCACTTACAGGTCGGTGGTCGGACACGCGCACCTCATGACGGCGATAGTCAACTTGCCGGATGCGCTGGCCTCGGTACAGGATGCGATCGCACCAAGCCGGTGACCGCCTCTTGTCGCTCGAGTCGTACTCATCCGAGCCGACATCATACTTGTACGTTGGGGCAAAAGTGATGGGGTTCTCGTTGAAAGCACGTAGACGGAATCCTGGATTCTTTCTTCGCGATGCCAGCAATTGGTCCCGTTCGAGCAGTTTGGCCAGGTCATTTTGCTTCACTGCTCGAATCACGCTGTCGCGACTCATGACGTCGATTCGGTAGTTGAGATCCCCGTTCAGGATGCAGATATCATGGTCTAAGATCATCGACCCATCGCCTCCGCTCACGAACCAGTCTGCTCGCCTGCCAGGGTCGTTTTGGAAAGGGAGAGCTTCGGCTTCGAGAATGTTCGCAATGTCATTATTCCTGTGCATGGTGTGTCTTTGTCCGGCGGCAAGATGACAGTTTGTAAAGCAGAGAGAACTGTCATCGAGGACGAATCTTATGATAAGTGCTCCCTATAAACTCGGTAAGCACGATACGGGGCTGCAGACACGATATCAATACCTTATTTCCATGCAATCCGCCCATGCCGCACTTCACTTCCGCAGCTCGAAGATCCTTGACGTTTCTACGCTCCGAGTTCTTGATGAAGATGCATGTAAATAGGCCCACCAGATTGGCGCTGTGGAGCAAAGTGTAGTCAACGCCCAATGGCATATATTTGCTGAGACACTTGGCCAGATGATCGCGCCAAGCACGGTACTGATGGCTCATATGCTCGTGCTCGGTAGCATCTTTTTTCTTGCTGCTCTTGAAGAAGCTCACTTGACGACCCTTAGTGACACTTCGGCCGGGAAAGATTTCGAGACTCACACGCTGTAACCTTTTTGTCCTCCAGGTCCACCAACTCTTGGAAGCCAAATGTGATTATGTCCGGTGAATCATGGTCTCGCAGTAGATTTCCAAAGAAGGCCGCATCCTGCTCGTTGTTGCTGAGATAGTTCGGTTTCGAGGCTCCCGCGTTCCAAGTCAGAACCAGTGCCGTGATATCGCGAAATTGGCAGTACTCATTGTTCCGCTCCTGCATAGCTGATTCTGTAAAGCACATCGTCAGCTCACCAACCAGACGAGACAGTACGAAGCGTACCCAGCCAATCATCTTCCAGCATTCCATCCCATATTCGTAGTGTGTTATCCGTGCCCAGAGATGCAACTTGCAAACGCTCCAATTTCCAGCTTCGGTCGACAACCACGCCAGCGATAGGATGATCATGCGCCTTCCAATCCTTCATGACTTTCCAAGGCTGCACGCTGGTGTCGTAAACGTAAATCATTCCGGTATTATATCCAGCCCACAGGTAATCCCCAACTCCCAGCAAAGAACTAATTTTGTACAGACTAACGTTGATCACTCCAAGACAGGAGTAATCGTTTCGAGAGTATATTGTGACTTTTCCGTCGGCGTGACCAAAGTATATCCTCTCTGAGTGACCACTGATTGTGGCTCCAGAAGTGATTTCTCCAGTTCCACTTTGCGAGAGAGTCACTTGCAGCACCTGCATGTTGGCGGCGCTCGGCTGGATTACCCTGACTTCTTTGCCAATGGCGAGCCATAATTTCTTGTCCACGACAATTGAGAAGGAATGGCCTTTGGGCAGGCGTAAGGGATGCGGCGTGTACGAGAGGTCCACATCTCGGTCCCGATCCCCAATCCACAAGTGGAGCTTGCCGTCCTCGTCCAATGACCACATCTCGCGTCCGCAGCGGTAAATCTTGATAACCTCTCGGCGCGCATGCGCGTTAGACCTCGTTTTCACCACTTCTCCGCTTGGGATGTCGATTTCATGAATTTCGCCCGTGTTCGTGCCCAACCAGATGCGTCTTCCCTCATCTTCAATGGCGCCAGCCGCCTTGAAAGCCAACGCTGTAACCTTTGTCGTTTCAGGGTGGTTGAGATTCAGTTGCACCTCCCCATTCTTGAGGCTCCAGACTCGGGTGATGTATCCAGTCGTACAAACGTACTCTCCGCAAATTGCAAAAAGCTTCGTATCGTATTTGGTGTTGATCTCCGATGGTCTCTCCTTGAAACGTGGGGGCCTACGGTTGGTTTGCGTGGCATCAGGGTACTCGGCCGTTGTTGAAGTGGTCACTTCAGCATTTTGTTCGTCCGCATCCGACTCATCTTCGTACGGAACACCGTTGGCCGCATGCGGAGACGACCACCGGCTCTCACTCGAAGCTCGCGATGTGGATCGCGCGGGGACATCGAGCTGTATTCCCGTTTGCCCCGTGGGAGCGCTGGATGCCACAGGCTGCCCTCGCCTGGGCGGTGGAGGAAAATTCGAACTGATTTCGATGCCATGCTCATCAGGCCGTGCGCGGGGATTTGCTAAGCTACGACCCACATTTTCGGGAGTAGACGGTGATTGGTGGGATTCAAAATACCCCTTCTCTCGCCGCGGTGGGAGGCCAGGACGATCGGGAGGAGAGTCGCTTTCTTCGTATGTATCAATCCTTGTTCTCGTGCTTGGAGCAGAAAACGGTGATTTGGGACTACGCCATGACTGAGCGATCCTGTGTCTCTCAACAGCAGAATGTGCGTCTGCTTGCTGGTTGAGATCGGTGGGTCTGGCTTTAATCGGCCTTATTGGGGTCGCTTTGATATCTGTAGTGTGTAAAGGTGGAGAGTCTTGACCATGTTCGCTATCTTCGCTGCTTGGCGGTGTGCTGAAGGGGGATACCTTTTCTTCAGGCCTATTCTGTCCCGATAACGGAGCCAAGGTCGTGGCGCCGCTAGGTCCAAGGCTTGACGAGCGTTGACTCAGAATCTTCGGCTTCCCAGCGCGGTTGACAGGGGGTGGAGCGATACCGGTAGCTTGTGATCTCTGCTCTAGAGTTCGTACTGATTCGACCGACTTCCGTGGGTCGTTGATCGGTAAGGATGAAGGCGAGCCTGGTAGAATCACATTCCTTTGAAGACCTGTATTCAGCCCGTCACTGCTGCTTGAGCCGTGGAACTGAGGGATAGATCGTATTTGAGGACTGATATGTTGCGATGCTTTCGATTCTGTTGGGACATTGTGTACGGCTCCCGGCTGCCCTAGGCTGCGGCCAATGTGTGCGGGTAGGGAAGGAGGGGGGGAATTGACTGTGACAAGAGGCGGAGATCGCATCGGCGACATTGGACCTATTGATAAAGGCCTTGCCTTTGGTACCCGGCTTCTGGCAGCAGACGACGGATCGTCACGGTGCAAAGTAGTTGAACCAGCGGGATCAAGCTGTGGATTTTGCTCAAAGTCACCTCTAGGGAGATCCAGAGAGGTACGACCGTCCCGCCGCGCGACTGGCTCGTTGAATCGTTCATGATGCAGGTGGAATCTCGAGCTCAATGTCCCTGTCCCCGAGGGCGTGGGCGCCCGAGACGATTCGTTGGAATGTCGCAGTCTCTCGAAATGGGAAAGAAGTGAAGATACAGGCTTCTAGTGACAATGAGCTCAATATGAATGGTTGCACCAAGAGATTCGTGACATACGATAGAAGCGCCGTCGGTATGATCACGGCTGGGTTCCATGATGAACCAGTGAGAGAACTAATAAAAGCGGTCTTGCACTACCCGATGCAATAAACGACGATGCATCTGGGACACGCCTGAAAATGCATGCAGCCGTAATCTGAAGAAATACAGCAACGTATTGCTTTGTATTGCGGCAAATCAACATTTGCCAGCCGCAGTCAAAGTTGACTAGTTCCTACTGACTTAGAGATAGATGTTAAATCTGATGTTCGGTCAGATTACTCGAGGAGAGATGGGTAATTACTCATAGTGTTATTTGGCTCATAGCGAGGTCTTTGCATTAGCTGCCATACCATGTTCAGATCGAAAATGGATCACGATCCTTGATCCTGCTGAGTGTCACAGTGTCAGAGAGGTGTACTCCGTACGGAGTACGGCAAACGTAAAAAAGCCAAGAATTTATAACACATTATTCTGCCGCTATTGACGATCAGATTCACGTAGAGTGGCTGACCGCCTGGATTCATCTTGCCTCTTTTTACTAGCGTCCCAAAATACAAACGACCATTACGGAGTATCTTACCTTCCGAGGTAAAGCATACAGTACGGAGAACATTCTTCGTGAACCATTCTTTTCTTTAACATCATAACAAGACCGAGATCACAGCCCTTAAAATGCCTATGAGCTACCCTGAGCGAGCCAAAGCTCCCGAGTCCGATGGTCGTGTGTCTTCACTATCTTTCAATGCTACTTTTTCTGTTGCAATTGAGTTCGACGCCGGATTCGATTACTCGGCATCAGCTACCCTCATTTCGACATTGAATTAACAGTACATCCACGCTATGTACATAATATGACATCTGAGCGCGTTATCCTTCAGACTATGTAGGTAGGTGGGGCTTGACTGGATTGGCGCTT
>QQTW01000668.1_pt1 | contig 22108 bp, 24 predicted proteins | sample 1904831 | NCBI WGS metagenome assembly QQTW01 (sample SAMN09435610, study PRJNA476489) | Subsurface metagenome, whole genome shotgun sequencing project. | reverse complement strand
GTACCGCGAGACAACCACGAGATCGCCCTTGCGTCAGTTCGTCGTGCAGGCAGCCTACTGGAAGTTGATCAAAGATGGGTCGAATGTGGACGAGTACATCATAGGGGCTGATGTCGGCGGAGACTTCGTGCGCGATTTTATGAAGGTTGCGCAAGAAAAGGCGAAGAGTACGGCCGACGAGATCGATCCTCGCTATTGTGCAGCTTGCACCTTCCACGTCCATGAAGATGGAAATAGATGTGTTGAGCTACCTGCAGTGACGGACACGGTAAAGAAGGAGTCGGCCGCTGTGGAGCATAAGGGGGACCGGAGCATGGATTTTGCATAACCGTTCCTGGAATCGCGGAAATCAGGTCGTCCAGTGCTCTTGGGTGACACGATAGCTGTCAGCTGCACTTTGGCGGTGGTTGGGTCTTTGGTGGTGGACTGGAGAAAGAGGCATCCAGTTGTACTGGTTAACTTTGGGCCATGGGTTGGAGATATACGATACTCGAAGCAGATCATAGCAGGTTGTTCTTCTCCTACTTTTCATACGGCTCAGCCACGCATGCAGCTTGCATAAACTTCTCTTTCTTTCAGCGGCGGATATTCTGTGTTGTACAAGGATCTGCCGAAGGCTGTATTTGTATCGACCTATAGATGCATCAACGCATCACTAGGGTAGCCATGGTCATATACCATTGCGGCCGGGCTGCCACGCTTAGACACGGAACCTTACCGGTATTTCATAGACAATAACAACAATTGCTCCATCAATCCATCGACCCTGAATGCTCCAAGGGCCGAAAATAGATATGCCAGTAGCAAATTCCACTTCTGAGCTGGTTGACCTCTGCCAAGACTACTCTTTGACCCATTGAATCAAGCAGGACTCAACCTGCATATCCCATACAGCTGTTGCTCATGTACACTTCTGTGGATCGCGGAACTCCACAATCATGAGTTCTGATTCACCGCGATAGCCCGCGAAGGTCTCTCGTCATGCCACCAACACGGTCTTCTAGTCCACGCCTCTTTTTTTCAAGCTCCTTGATCTCTTCTTCCTCCTGCCCCGTATCCACCTCTAAAGCCCTAGACTTCGTATTCGCTAGTGCATCATCTTCACTATCTTGATACCCCTTATAATCCTCAATTTCACCATGCTCACCGTAGTCCTTCAGTCGGTTTTTTCTTTCGAGCTCAGCAGTCTGGCTTGCAACTCGAGATTCTTGGTACGCAATGGAGGCTGAAAGCTGTTCATACCGTGTTCGGAGGGAGGCAATTCTTTCAGCCGCTCCTGGTATCGGACTGTTCAAATGATCAGCCTGTTGTATACCTGTATGCCAGTGGAACCCGATTCATACTATACTTTACACAGGGTTGCGGCCCCTTTGAGGAGAACGTCAACGTCAACTTCACCTTTCACCCTACCATCATTGAGGGTGTTTCCTATTCCGCTGCTCACACCACCTCCACCAGCTTTTCGAATCTGATCAACCATCTTCGGTCCTAGCAGATTGACCACAGCATTATTTCGTCTTGGTCGTGGCAGAGCAGTCGTGCGACCGTCAGTGTTAACACTGTGGCCATTGACGTTGAAGACGGTATTTGCTTGTGGACTCTCTATGTGCGAGCCGACCGAAGGGTGTACAGTGAAAAGAGCCCGTTCATGGGCTTCAGTGTCACGGATCAAGGCGGTTATGTCATGCTGATGGAGCAGAGCATTGGTAAATATTCGTGGTGGCACAAATCTTTGAGTTGGGCAGACATCAGTAGGATACTTCATAGGTGTGAGGAAGAGGAAACGTACTCACGGTAGCTCAGCAATGGAAGCAGCGGATAGGGAGATTTGCTCTAAATGATTGTCTAGCAGAGTCATGATGAGCGATGCAGCGCCCTAGCTATCCGTAAATAGCGATGTGTCCAGGTTCCTGTATTCTATTGAGCTATGTATCATATGATCCAAACGCGTGAAGAGCAAGCGCAGTCGCCTACAAATTAAGCCAAGCCTTGCTTAAGTTCACGGTCAACTTCGTACATGTAGGTAGAACAAAGCTTTGTAATTCATGCGCAATTCTCCAAGAACAGCTTCATCTTTGACACTTTTTCCATACAACCTTTGCAACGCAGAGAGTTCGAAAGTGTTGTGTTGAACTGATTACTCTACTGTATCATTTGCGGCTCTTTTTGGTGCCTTCAACTAGCGATCCTTTCTCCGGTCTCAACCAGAGCTGCAAACCACCAGACCTTGACATCACCCCGTCATCCGCGTCCAACGATCATCATCGCGGTGAAGAGCTTACGCACAGCTCGCTTAACCACCTTACATTCCTGTCACTACTGTAGGCGTCTGGACACCGTCTCCGCTCTTACTGACAACGTCTGAACTTGTCATCACAAGGGCTAAGCATCAGCTCGGGAAATATGCCGGGGGAGAAACGTAGTCTCAGGTCAAACAAGTCAGAGTCTTCTTCGGCCAACGGTGAGAAGGCGAGGTCGAATTCACAGAGCTCTACCTCAAACAAGGACAAACCGGTACCTACGAGATCTACGTCAGCTAAAAGCAAATCATTACCGGCAAAGAAGGAATCGGCAAACTCGGTGGCTAAAGACTCGAGCAACGATAAACCTCACACGAACGGGACTGAGCCCATCGAAAACGGTGTAACCAGGACCGACGACCTGGAGATGGGAGATGACCATACCAACTCCGTTGATAAGTCCAAGGTGGCGAAGGACAAAGACGGCGATGAAGAGATGACTGTTGTTGTGCCGCCTCCGAAGGGATCGAAACTTACCGGTGAAGCTGGCAAGGGAGGAGAAATTGACCACGCTATGGACGACGTTGTCAAGACAGATGCAGAGATCTCTGATGCCGATTTAGATCCTGGGGCGAAGGCTGTATCCGGTGTGTTATAATGTCTCTGTATCAGCAGTGACGTGGTTCTGGAACCTTTCAACAATGGCATGGCTAGACTAACAATCTATACAGATATAAAGGCCAATTTTGCATTGCTAGAACGTGCTGTGGTACAGTTCGACCCACGCTTCACGCTCAGAGTCCTTCGATCAATGTCGTCAGTACGGAAGCATCTCTCCGCTGAAGTTCTTGCTCAAGTCGTCACCGAAACATACACATCTACAAGCCCAATCGCAAAGACGTTATTAGCAGCACTAGGCAAGGAGGGGATGTCGTTTGAAAAGTCACAATCCACAATAGAGATGGACATCGATACCGATAATAGGGCCCATTCCGGATTATCCGGAGCGAAGACGAGGGACGCTCCCAAAGATGTTCTTCCGGAGGTTGACACGTACATATCTGTTCTCGTCCAGATACACCTTTATGACACGAAGGCGTTCGAGTTTGGTGCCAAATTCTCAACTAATTTGGTCGAACGGATACGAACTCTCAATCGTCGAACGCTCGACTCGCTCTCTGCACGTGTTTACTTCTACTACTCACTTTTCTTCGAGCAACTAGCGCCACTTCCTCCTTCTCCCTCTGCGCCAATCATATCTATTCGCCAACCCCTTCTTGCAGCTTTGCGAACCTCCGTCCTACGCAAAGATCAAGATACACAAGCCACAGTCACCACTCTACTTCTCCGCAACTACCTATCGACTTCACACATCTCCCAAGCCGATCTACTTGTATCCCATAGTCAATTTCCTTCTGGGGCTTCAAGTAATCAGATCGCGCGGTATCTGTACTATCTGGGGCGCATTAGAGCGGTTCAATTATCATACACCGAAGCCCATGAGCATCTCACCGGCGCAACTCGAAAATCACCTTCGACTCCAAGCGCGGGCGGTTTCTATCAAGCTTCTACCAAGCTTCTTATCATTGTAGAGCTTCTGATGGGAGACATACCAGATCGTGCCATCTTCCGTCAACCGAACTTAGAGCGGGTAATGCATCCGTACCTTTTGCTAGTACAAGCTGTACGTGTTGGAGATCTCGAAGGCTTTCTCCATGTTGTACAGACACACAACTCGACCTTTCGCCGAGACGGCACATATACACTCATCCTCCGGCTTAGACAAAACGTCATCAAGACCGGAATCCGGATGATGTCTCTTTCATATGCTCGAATCTCACTCCGTGACATTTGTTTGCGTCTGGGGCTAGGAAGTGAGGAGTCGGCAGAATACATCGTCGCCAAGGCAATCCGCGATGGTGTGATTGAAGCTACTCTGGACCACGAAAAAGGCTTCATGAAGAGCAAAGATGTGGGGGATATCTACGCTACGAGGGAACCTGGTGAAGCATTTCACGAGCGTATCCGAGCTTGCCTCGATCTCCACGACGAGAGTGTCAAGGTCCAGTACATTAATACCCGTTCTCCAAGACTTTCCACTGACCATATGGTTAGGCCATGAGGTTTCCAATGAACCAGCATCGTCTAGAACTGAAGAACGCGCAGGAGGCTAGGGAAAGGGAAAGGGAATTGGCAAAGGAGATTGTAGAAGGTGAGATGGACGACGACGATGCGGGTGGCGATTTTGAAGGTATGTAGTGTGGAAAAGAAAGAAGAGTTGTGTAGGCTGGGCCAAGTCGTTCCCAGATGAACGTGTTGTGGCGGTCTCACCAGACAACACTGTCGGCACATATACTAGTTTTTACCAATTTTTCTTCAGGGCGACGAGAGTTTGTGGAACTGTGCAGCCAGCAGATTCCAAGCAGACATGACATTTACCTAATGCATTACTACTTGACAGGCCTCATGGGCTGCTATCGTCTCTTGAGCTGAACCCTTCTCTTTGTGAGGCCTTTGCTCTAGCGAATGTCATTCTTCTCATTAAAGCTCATAGAGAATAGAGGTCTGAGTAGCCAATATGATGGCGGTTCTTCAGGCCGAGTTCTGTGCATGCAAGATGTCCATGACGGAACTATGTACAAACCACTGGCCTCCATGCTTACTGCCTGAGCATTATTGGATTACATTTGATCACTATCTTAGCCTGAGATCAAGTCAGAACAACGTAGCGTTTCTTAACCCTAGATTGAAGCAAATGCCCTGTAATGTGGGATTGAGGGAAAAATTATATCGACATGCCCAACCTTGATGACGCTGACCACCCTCTTCCGACCATGTAACTCCGGTCTCCTCCCAAGCAGCAGTATATATGTGACTGCGACATGTCGGTCTTGCTCCCCATTGGCCTCCGGGATGAACGGTCACACCAATATCCCAGCAACAAATCATGATTGACCCCTCCATCCGGCTGCAGCGCGCCATCCGGCTCAACGACCTGCTGCTCGTCAAGCGCATCACCAAGAACCATCCCGACCTCCTAAAGAACCCCGACTATGCGGACAAGAGCAACACATCGTTACATCTAGCCGCGAACCTTGGCTTTCTACCCATAGTCGTAGGTTCACTCGTGAGGTCACATCTAAACACCAACGCCGAAGCTAACCTCACTGTTTTCACAATTAGACATTCCTCATCGACGCAGGCCACGAAAACAATGGCATCTCTCGAAACGCAGATTGGGACACGCCCCTCATGCTGGCGGCCGAAGCACATCCCGAAGTCGTCGACTTGCTCGCCGACAGATTCGACCGCTGCGTTAATTGGACGAACAAAAGAGGTCTCGATGCCGTACGCAATTTCCCCCTTCACTTCTCACTCATCCGCGATGCTACCAACACTAGGTTTACAACAGCCCCCCCACTGACACGCTCAACACAACAGCTAATGCTCGCCTCGCGCGCCGGCCAAACGCCCATCGTAACAACGCTCCTCTCGCACCACGCCTCCGTCACCGCCGCCGACAACGACGGCAACACGGCTCTACACTACGCCTCGGCGTACGGACAATTGAAAGTGATCCGCACGCTGCTGTACGCGGGGGCGTCGCCGGTGGCACGGAACGCGTATTCGTGGACGCCGATTGCGTATTCCAGCACCGTTGCCGCCGAAGTGTATTTCAAGAATCTGGTCGCCGAGTTCGAGAAGAGGAAGGGGGAGAGCGTGAGGGAGGAGAGGGCCAAGAGGGGGGTTGGCGGTGTCAGGTTGGTTACGGATGAGGAGGGCTTGGTTTGGCCGGGCGAGGGTCGTGCGGAGGAGAGGGGTGGTGGGTCGTCGCCGGTTTTGAGGAGGGCGCAGACGCCGACGGCGGGGAGGAGTGAGGGGTGGGGATTTGCGGGGTTGAGGGCTAGGGCTAGTAGTGGGGATTGAAGGGTTGGTTTTATCATCTGAGGTGGTTTATGTGGGGGTGATTGGTCAAAGTAGCGTTTTCTATTTACAATTGTTACTCGCGGTGAGCGGATGAGTAATGTACATGGTCTCTCGACGCTGTCATCGCTGCTAAGTATGGAGTGGCCCCAGTTCCATAGAACGTCCCCTGATATATGGTACAGATCTGCGTCGGTTCTTATTTCCTCCTCTTCATAGTTTTCGTGCACATCTCTATGAGGCCCTCTTTCGCCTCGCTGTCGGGGAAGCCACTGATCGCCGAGACGGCCTTATCGGCATAATCTTGGGCAAGTGCTCTCGTCTGTTCGAGACCGTCGCTGCGTGATACAAGCTCTCTTGCCTATGAAGCCTTGTTATTCGACTAGCTTCGTGAATGTGGTGGATCGATACGTACCCTTTGAACGTCACCTTCCTTGCTGAATTTCCTCCCAACCATGGCTCCAAGTTCTTTATTCTCTTTCCAAGCAAACAACAACGGCGCAGTTGCAAGCCCCAGCTCCAGATCCGCTCCTGAAGGTTTGCCAAGCTCTGCTCCACTGATAGTATAGTCGAGCATGTCGTCCACGAGCTGAAAGGCCAGTCCAAGGTTCTTCCCGTACCCGTACGCTGCCTCGACCACCTCTGGTGCACTTTGTCCCAAGAGAGAAGCTGCTCGGCATGATTTACTTATCAAACTGGCTGACTTGAGATAAGTCTTCTGCAAATAGTACGTTATCGTGTTCTCGGTCCATACAGGGTTCAGTTCATCATGCGCGGTGTTTTTGAGTTGCATGAACTCCCCTTCCACCAGATTGGCAATGACAGTCGCTAGCAGCTCGATCACTTCGGCGTCTCGTAGCCTGGCGAGTGCGACCGAGGCACGCCCGAGGAGAAAGTCTCCTGCCAAGACAGCCATCTTGTTACCGAAGGCAATGTTCGCAGAAGGTGAGGAACGCCTTAATAGCGAGTGGTCGATGACATCATCGTGAAGGAGAGATGCAGTATGGATGAGCTCTGTGATCTCTGCTAATCGCCGCTGGGAAGGGAGGATATGTGCGTCGATAGAAGGATACGGAGGTTCATTTGCAGCAGCCGTTAGTGGATTTGTTTCGGGAGAGGAGGGATTCAAGTCGGAGAGTATATTCGAGGGCGAGATGGAATTGTTGATGTTTGGTGTGACTGATGTAGAGGCGCTGCGTCGAGCCTTTGGGGCCAAGGCGGTGGCTCGAGACATGAGCAAGACAAGCATGGGTCGAATATGCTTGCCCTCAGACTGGGTATAATATTTCGCTACCGTATCCAGCGTCGGATGCCCTGATCCCAGTAACTGACGGATATTCTTGGTGAGGAACTTCATTTCCTTCCCCACTATCCGCAAAGGATCCACTGAGATTCCCACTGCTGGTTCCCGGGAACCGTTGAGCACATTCTGCGCTACCGATACCGCTGCCGCCCATGTCGATTGCTGTCTTCGCCGTGGGCGGTGATAGTATGTGCTCCGCCATATTGACGGATCATGAAAAGACGCATTATAACATTTTGTACATAGTGATGCCCGTGACCGAGGCAAACTCGCCGGCCGGTTGACGAGCGTCGAGGCTCGCAACGAGCAGGTCCTCATGCTATACAACTATCTGTTAGTCCATAGTTCTTAGCCAGTACCACGACTACGTACCGGATGGCTCCGCGCTCCACCTAGAGCTATAGAGGGCGTATGGATTTTCTTCGGAGACCGCAAATTTCTGGATGAGATTCAGCCATTTTCCCATGCATTACCTAAACACGATGTTTCTTAGTAGCGACTGACTAAGCCTTACAAGGATGCTATCGCTTGCATGTGAAAAGAGCGAGTGGTTATTCGAGTTCCACCACAACTTCTGGCCAACGGCAACTGTCGCGCACCATGGTTCTTCTTACGATGACGCCGGCTATAGTCCAAGGCCTGCGCATCTACAATAACCAGCTGCCGTCCTCATCGAAACCTCTGTTTTCAGCTGCAGAACCGTCACTGAGTGACCCTCATGTAGGCAACCCGATATTACATTATCAGGTCCTAGAACTCTCGAAATACCTACGGGAGCAAGTCAGGTCCGAGGAAAATCACGACATCCGATCGAACAAGGTCTCGTGTCAACTTGACGATCTGCTTCGAGGCTCGCAGGTTTATGTGGCGCCAGCGAAGCCTAAACCCGAACCGGTAGAAATTCATCTACCAGATATATCTAAATCTATGCTAAAATGTAGCCTTCTAGACCTCAGAATATAAAGCTTTAATGGCTCGTCTAAGACGTGAAGAAGAGGCCCGCACCTATGAGCGTATGATTCAGCCCCAGCCAGCTGCGAAATCGTTGGCTGAGCCTGCAACATCCACATCACATGCAACTTTGTTTGCCCCGTCTGCGCAAGATATCGGTGATGACGATGATATTACGTACGCGGATGTCAATAGACAAATGGCTCTTATAATGAATATCCTGGTTTCTATCCTAGCTTGTAGCGTTGCCATATGGCTCGCAGCGAGTCATTGGAGTACGCCAAAAAGACTGGGATTGAGTATGAGTGGCAGTGGGATTGTGGCTATTGCAGAGGTTGTTGTTTATGCTGGTTATCTCAGGAGGATTAAAGAATCGAAGGACAAGTCGAAGAAGGAGATCGAAACCAAAGAAGTCATAAAGAGTTGGGTGATAGGTGGACGTACTGAAGGAACAGATCGGACTTTGCCAATCAAAGAGAAGGAAGCAAAGTCGGCAGCCAGAAGACGAAACAAGGTCAAGTCTTGAACTCGACGTCGAATCGAGTCACAACTCATGGTGTCATACAAAGACACCTGATAAGAAGAGAAGCCTCCTCTGCGAACGAAGGTGCCATTCTCGGGTGGCTATGGACGTCCAGAGCACACGGTCAGGATAGATCATGTGATATTTGATGTTCGACATGATTGGCTCCGCTCAAACCTCGACCTCACTCCAGATGGGTAGTCAGAAACAGCGCAGCCGACAGACCCTACGACCACATATCTCGCAACCTTGCCGAGGCGCATCTCTATTCTAGGCTTCTCGAAGCTCATCATTGAGCATTTGGCACGTCACGGGCTTGGCCATGGCAGTGTCGAGCAGACGACTACTTGGCCAAGTGTGCAATGAATGTGGGAAATCTCTCATGCCGCGTCTTGCTTCACAGCTTGCCAGTTTTTATTTCGGGGCTCAAAGGGCCTATTACTCGCTTGCGATAGATATTACAATCATGACTCGAAGATCCCTCCGTACAGCGTCTTGCTATGCTGCTGGAAGGCTCCACTGCATCTGTAATGAGCTGGAGGTTTGAAGATTGGAACTAATGCCCCGGGTATCCAACCTGCCATTGCTCAAGCTTTGATAGAGACTGGTTGTTGATCAGTTCAAGGTTGGACGGCAAGCTCAATGACTGCAGCCCGGCTATTGCTAGCGTTCACATCGTGCATCAATTCCTCTCGAGTAATGGAAACTGTGGTTCACAGCATAGAGTTTGTTGGGCGTTTCCTGCTAGATATCTAGACAAGGCCCAGCTCATAGAGTCGAGTAATAGACAAGGGCAACTGAGGGGTGACCCTCATCAATTCTTGCGAACTGAAATACTAGGTATACTCCGCGAGCCTTAAGTATCCTTACAGTACCTCAGTATTTCCTCGTATCGATGCCGAGATGCTTATCGGCAACTAGCGCCAAGTTCAACACTTTCCAACTTGGCAACCTTCAACAAAGGACTACACAAAGTTCACATAACGAAGCTACCCGCTCCGTCTCACCCCACAATGCGATAAGCATCCATGGGTTCAGCGAGTCGTCCTTACCTAAAGCGAGACTATGCAGTACAATTTACCCACGGAGCTATTCCCTTTACTAATCATGCCTGTTCCTCAACTTCAGAGACCCATGGCTTTGCGCAAGTGCCCCCCGGGTCTTCATTAGCTTTGTGGAAGAGCTTGACCCGGGGAAGGCCCAGATAAAGAGAGTCCCTGTACTCCACAAAATGATCTTCTGTTCCCTCCTTCATTGTCTCTTCGACGTCTTTGCTCTTCTGGCTGCTCTTCCAGTCTGAAGAAAGCTGCTCTCTCACGGACAGCTCTGCTAGAATCATACTTTATACTGTTCATGACTTTATAGTCTCACTCCATAACGTCCTGTTCAAAGCGCAGTGATCCGCAATGGCTTCCACTTCCCATATGAATTATGCTTACCCAACGCCAGCGCCCACTCCACCTAATGATTTAATGTCTGATTCTAGCATACAATCCCCGCCTATTACCGTTCTAGCCTCTTCTCGGGCAGTCCTTGACGGTCGTTTGACAGCGGCAACGGTAGTCATATCCCTCGCAAGCGGCAAGATAACATCAATCTTCCACTCCGTCCTTCCAGCCTCCGACTTTCCAATCGGAACACCCTACGTCAATCACTCCCCTCACATTCTCCTTCCAGGCCTTGTCGACGCACATGTGCACCTCAATGAGCCTGGTAGAACCGAATGGGAGGGCTTCTGGACCGGCACGAGAGCAGCCGCCTTTGGAGGGGTTACTACCGTTGTCGATATGCCGTTGAATGCAATACCTCCTACAACTACGGTGCACGGCCTGAAAGAGAAAGTGGAGGCAGCGCAAGGCCAATGTTGGGTTGATGTAGGCTTTTATGGAGGGATCGTACCAGGAAACGCGAGTGAACTGAAGGGATTGGTGGAACATGGGGTGAAGGGGTTTAAAGGGTTCTTGATAGATAGTGGAGTAAGCAAAATCGTGCCTGGACTTTGCTGCATAGTTACTGACATCTAAGCCCATTGAAGGTCGATGAGTTTCCTGCTGTATCATCAACAGACATTGCCTTAGCCATGGCCGAATTGGCGGACGAGCCTACCATACTGATGTTTCACGCGGAGATGATTCCGCCCATTGCCGACTCCGTTGGCGATCTCGTACAGTCTTCCCTTCCGCCGCTGGCTCCTTCTGGCCCTTTGACATCGTACAACACTTTCCTACATTCACGTCCGCCAGCATTCGAGACTTATGCTATCTCAGAGGTAATTGCCCTGAGTTCTTTGGCGCCCGCTCTGCCGTTACACATAGTGCATCTGTCGGCTATCGAAGCAATACCTCTGCTTCGAGAAGCAAGGGCAGCAGGCGTGCAAATCACAGCAGAGACGTGCTTTCATTACCTTTCCTTAGCTGCAGAGGCGGTTTCGGAAGGCGACACAAGGCACAAGTGTTGCCCTCCGATTCGGACACAGGCCAACCAAGATGGTCTATGGTCAGAGCTCCTCAACGGAAGCCACAGCGTCATTCAGACGGTTGTTTCGGATCATTCACCCTGCACACCGAATCTGAAACTCCTGCCTCCAAGTATTGCGATGAAGGGTAGCGAGACCAGTGAGAGTAGCGAAGCGGGTGACTTCTTCGCCGCATGGGGCGGCATCAGTTCTGTCGGCCTTGGTCTCAGTATCTTGTGGACAGAGGGTCAGAAACGAGGTATCACCATCAAGGACGTTGTCAAGTGGTGCAGCACAAACACAGCGAAGCAAGTCGGGCTCGAGTCACAGAAAGGAGCTCTGGCTGTGGGGTTCGATGGGGATGTCGCAGTGTTTGACGACGAGGGGGAGTTTGTGGTGGAGCCAAGTACGATGCTATTTCGCAATAAATGCTCGCCTTATCACGGGAGGACTATGAAGGGTGTCGTCAGAGAGACTTGGGTTAGAGGGTATCGGGTCTACTCGAAAGCAGAAGGATTCAACGAAGAGAAGGGTCCTGGTGGCAAGCTTCTACTGGAGCCGAGGAAATCAAAAAGTTGAGGTATCACAGCGGGAGTTTATAGAGATGGCGTCTTGGTAAAGGTCAGGGGCTCAATTCCGAGGTTCTCACGGGCTCTTAGAGGCATAGAGAAAACCACAGATCTTTTTAACTATCCATAATACATATTTCCTGAATCTCTATATCGCTAAAGCACTCAGCCGCGTTGCTGATTGCCTATGTTCTCTTACTTTGGGGAGTAATATGTCTTGATAGCATAACGCTAGTTGCCGGTACTGTAGTTCGGCAACTTCCGAAAATATTGGGAACAGCTGAGACGTTACCCGGAGGTGAATGAATAGAAACATCGAAATCTGTAGAGCTCTTTCATGGCTGAACCTCGACTCGACTCCCGGCAAGCCGACTTCACTATGGGACAGTCATCATCACAACATGGTCCGCAGCTGGTCGAAGAGCTAGAAGTCAATGGCACGCAAGAGAAGAGAAAGAAGAGCAAGAAGCGCAAGTCGAAGAAACACAGGGATTCGGGCGAACATGCGCAGGAAGAAGAGATAGCGCGGGCGCTTCTAGACATGAAGGACTCACAGATAGCAGAGCACGCTGTCGACGCGGAAGGGGATGACGTCGCGGCTGCCAGCCAGCTTCTCACGGAGGGCTCACCGACGAGCCATCCCACGTCCGCCATGGTCAATGGTGGTCCTGTGCAACCGGAGCGAACGGCGAAACAGAAGAGACAGGCTCAGAAGGATGCTGCGCGGCAAGGGGAGGAGCTAGTCGATGGCTCGGAGATCTTCAGCTACCTTGAGGATCTTCTCGAAACTGGTTCCCAAAATGGTGACCAAGCCGGCAGTGGTGCTCGGGGACGTGCACCGGAGGTGACTTCCTCTCAGTTGGTGCCCAGTCTTGATAGCATCGATAGTGACGATGAGAACATTGCGCAATATCTCAGAGAATATAACGGGCACTCGTCCGCAGCTGAGCCGAAAACGCCAGATGATCACATAGAGAGCAACCCTGAGATCAATGCTACAGTAGGTCTTCTATTCCAATCCGGTAATGGGTGGAGCTTGCTAACCATTTGTACCTGGTACTAGTCATCACCCCAAGTCAACATCTCCCAGGAGAAACGCAAGCGCAAAAGACCGCGAAAGAGCATAGTTTCTGCTGATGAGGCTGCAGAAAGCCTCAACCGCGGAGTAGATGTTAGACATGATTTTACTCAGGATGGTTCAGCACAAGCCGATCAAACCTATCACAACAGTGCGATCCACCATGGTGAGCCAGGCTCAGGTGCAGAGAATGGGCCCACAACGGGGACGCTTGATCAACGCCAGGTTTCGCCGGACCTATACGAGCTCCCGCCCGAGTCCGTGCTCCCTGGTATTGAGGATCCCACTTCTCCAGCTCACAAACGTTCTGCCAAGCGAGGGGGGCGTCAGCGCAATCACTTCAGTGCTATAAATCACAATCTGCAAGATCACGTCGACTCACGGGCAGACAATGATCAGGAGCTTGGAGATGAGCAAGCCTACCCAGAGCACACTGCTAAGTCTTCGCAAAAGACTCCTTCGAAGCGGAAGCGTCGTTTACCAGTCGACGGTAGCCCGCTTTACAAATCTACAGGTGCTAGGAAGAAGAGAAAGTCTGTTGACTACAAGTCGGCGGGGATGCGTACGTATACTCAGGAGCAAGTAGAAAACACGGGACAAGTAGGTCCGAAAGAGGGCCCTTTCACTGAGGGCGAACTTGCCAAGCTATACGCATTTCGTGATCAATACTGCGAGGAGAATGAGATTACCTCGGAGCAGTTCATTCAGCAAGTTCACGCGAACGCTCACAACAATACCAAAAACATAAGCTTTTGGAATGAAGTCACGGATGTCCTCCCATACCGCACCCGTCACTCGATTCAACGGCTGTGTCGCCGTCGCTTTCATAATTACACGAAACGTGGCCAGTGGACAGAAGAAGAGGACGAGGAACTGAGACTGGCGCACGTGGAACATGGAAACAAGTGGAAGATCATTGGCGAGCAGATTGAGCGCATGCCAGAGGATTGTCGAGATAGGTGGAGAAATTACATCAAAGATGGTGGTATGAGGAACAAGGACGAATGGACGCCTTATGAAGTCGAATGTTTGAGGGCGGCGGTAGCGCAATGCCAAGAGGCGATGAGGGTCGCGAACCAGCAACGTAAGAAGCATGAGGCATACGGGCGTGATTTTGTGGAGAACCCAAAGCTTGATGAGAAAACGATGATTAACTGGGGTGTGGTGAGCGAGATTATGGGTGGGTCCAGAAGCCGACTGCAGTGTTCGTTCAAGTGGAAACAGTTGGAGAAAAGTGCGCAAAGGGAAGCGAACAAGCCTGAGGAGGATCTTAGGAGGATTATCGAGAGGGGGCCGAAACCACTAAGACTTTGGAGAAGGAAGCGAGCAGAAAAAAAGTATAAGTTCATGCTACCTGGTGACAAGTATGAATTACTCCAGGCGTAAGTCGCTCCATCCCTCGCAGTTAACTTTCCCATATCTGTACTGACTCCACCCGCTACCCTACAGACTCTCCCAGCTGAGTGGCCTTCGAGACGACTCCGAGATATCATGGCGCAAAATCGGCAGCAAAACTTTCCGCGAGGTCTGGTCCGGTGTCGATACCAAGTACGCCTACTTCACGATGAAACACGCAAGCCTAGGGGACGCAGACGGAATGACTTTCGCCGCGATCACCGACGCGCTGAAAAGAGAACTGGAAGAAAAGTATCCAGACGAACTGGACACGCATTTCGTCCCTTCTCCCGACATCCATAGCAGCTCAAAGAAGAAGACAAAGTCGAGATCGAAGGTGAAGGCCGGATCGACGAAAAACCCGAGAGGAAAGACATCCACTCTGAGCAAAGAGACCGTCGAAGGAAGCGATCTTGACGACGAGGACAACGCTGATAACATTGACCTTGACGCTACGCCACACGAAATCGCCGACAGCACAACCAACAACAACGGGTACCCAGATCGATCCGCAACACCGGACCTAGCTTCGGCCAACGAGGCATCGAATTTTGTCACCGAACCTGAGACAGATAGCTACCCCGCCTCCTCTGCCGGAGCCCCGGACACGGATCATGATGCTGAAGTCGAAGTCCCGGATAGTGATGGCAACGGAGACGGGGGTTCACGAACTTTAGAGGGGAACGAAGAGGAAGAGGACGAGGACGAGGACGTGGACAAGGACGTGGACATGGACGGTGATGGCACGATGGACGTTGAGCTGTAGCATTCTCCGCGATGTTCAGCTGCCGCTGGCGAACCGTTTTGCTCCTGAGGTCGGGCGGCTTTGATGTCTTGGGCGCAGGTGGATGAAAAGTAAAGAAAAGAATAGGGAAGGCTGGATGTTTCTGCTCTGGGAGGTTTGTAACGATTGTGTGACTGTCATGTTTGTGTTGGGGTGTTGCGTTCTGGTTCTGAGGCGGGAACATGGCCACTGGGATAAAGCAGAGGTTTTCCCGGCTTCGTAGCTAGCTGCTGATGGCTGCTGTCGGCCATGTCTGTGTATGCAAGCACTAGATACAATGTGCAGAACGATGTATTGCAGTTTTACTGTGCTAGCAGCATTGGTACAGAGGAATTCGTATATCCGAGAGTGATGAGGTGAACCTGTTGGAAGTGATATAGACATTTTTACCCACGCAAATGTGATAGTAGTACAGTACATGCAATCCCTATGCTATTAAACTCGCAAGTCTTCTAAGATTCCCATCTATTAAATCCCAACAGAATCCCACCCATAAATCTACAACTCATCAATCACCCTCTCTACCCTCTCCCTGCCCCGCACCTCCTCCTCGCTCTCACCCTCAGCCCCTTCCTCAACCACCTCCCTCCCCCTCTCCCCCTTCCTCCTCTCCAACACGCCCCTAATCTCCTCATCATAAACCGACCACTCAGGAACCTGCCTCCTCGCCCTTTCCAACTTCGGCTCCTTGGTCAAGGGATTATTACACAAATCAATAGTCTTCGCCACCCCCAAACTCTCATCATCGCACCACGTCTCACACCACAACCACTCCTGCGGCAAGCTGTGAATGGGCAAATGCATCTGCATATGATTGGGCAGGTCCTGATCCAGATTGCTCAGACTCTGCGGATCGGCCGAGAGCTGATGGTACTGTTGCCGCAAGCGGTCGCCGGCGGCCATCTGCCGGAACCGACGCAGGTCGACCACGTACAGCGCCGAGATGTGGTAGGGCAAGCCGCGCAGGAACGATTTCCAATACCCCTGTTTCCAGAACCGGAACCCTTCCATCTCGACGCGGGAATCGCACATGGGCACGAAAGCGTAGGGGGCGCCGTGCAGGTCGCGCGTCACGAGCTCGTGCATGTCGGCGCGCACGATCTGGTCGGCGTCGACGAAGATGACCTTGTCGAGCTGGAGCGGGAAGAGCACGTCCAGGAACAGGATCTTGTAGCCCCAGATCTCGCGCTGCTTTTCCGTCTGGGCGCGCAGCCAGTGCGGCCATTTGTACGTCACCAGTTCGTATTCGAAGCCGTATTCGGCCGCCAGCACCGGCAGGCTGTCTTTGAACCGCGGCGACAGGAACTGCGCGATGAACCAGAATTTCACGCTGTGCGTCGTGTGCCGCATCACCGAGAGCATCATGATCGACAGCATGCGTTCGTACAGGTGGCCGCTGGCGACGGAGAAGATGTTGATGTCGGCTTGCCTTTTGGGCGTGGCGAGGCCGACGTCGGAGAGGATGGATTGCGTGAGTTTGAGGCCTTTGGAGAGGTAGGCCCTTGCTGAGCCGGCTTTGAGCCCTTCTTCCAGGACGTCTTCGGTTTCCTGGCCCGGTTTGCGGGAGAGGCGGGGGAAGAGGGTTTTGCCTTGGAAGCTCATCAGGGCGATTTCGGTGCTTTCGTCGCCGGGCTGAGGGCTGTAGCCTTTGGAGCCGATGCTGTCGATGTTGAAGATTTGCTGGCTCCGGCCGGCTTGTAATTTGATCTTCCAGAATCCCGGGTTGGCTTTGAATTGGAAGTAACCCAGATTCGCCATGATGATCGTATCTGCGGTGTGTGGGGTTTTCTCTGTGCCCAGGACAAGCTGCACGCCGCGCGGTGGCGGTGTGGTCGTCACGTCGCGCGAGTGGCCTTCGATGAGAATGTTTTCCAGCTCGTATACGGCGTCGATATTTGCTCCATTGGGCAGACTGCTCAGCTTGATGTTGTCGAGATCATAAGTGCATTCTTTTGGTGCGACAAGCCAAGACGCTGGAACATCCATTGCGAGATTGAGGAGAGCATCTTTTGGTATGCCCTCAAAGTGCGCTCTTAGGTTGTGTAGCGAACCATCCTCATCAAACGAGGGTTTGGCTTCCAGAACATGGCGATAGAATCTCTTAATGGGTAATGCTTGGACGTGTTCTCTGGGATTCATAAATAATCTCAAATTAACTCCATCGAGCTCAGACACAACCTTAAGTATAGGTACCCAACGCTGGACTATCTCGCTGGCTGGATCGATGGCTGCGACGATCTGGATCGATGCTGTGTCTGGATCACCGGTCACGATTGCAGTGTGGGTCGAGTTCCACTGGTCATAAAGTGCCATACGAACAGTCGATGTAGCTTCCCAAATGCCCTCTGGGATATCCGAGACTGTAGACAAAGCAATGAGTGATGACATTTTTGCTGCGGCCAGTGGCGTACCAATCTTGTCCTCGAGGTCAAGCGCGGCTACGGCAGTGAGTGCAGGTTTGAAACGCTTCGTGCGCTCGAAGTCGAGAAGCTGATGAAAGTCGTCGCTAGTGAAGACGGTAGATCGAGGAATGGGGCCAATGAGTCTTCCATTCATTAGAAGAGCCTGTTCACCCGTTGGCACACCCAGTGAGCGAAGCAGAGGTTGCACTTTCTTCCAATAATGTGAAGTCGGGCTCCCAAGTTCTAGGTCATCCGTCATCTCAGTCCCTCGGTCCCTGGTCAAGACATCCTTCAGCAGCTCATGCGGGACAGTTGAGCTAGTCTTTTCATGAAGCATATTGAGAAGGCTTGCAGAAACTTGAGTAGACGACGACGATGATGTAGGGTTGTGAAGGAGCAACATGTCAACACCTCGGTGCTGAATGCTGAACTCGATAGCTGCCAACGCCAGCTTTGCTCCTTCTGCAGTATCGACGTCCGCAATCACCACTAGATGGGCCCAGTCGTCTTTCGGAACGCTTTCGCTGTGAGACAGCCGAGGAAGCGTGTCCAGAACGTTATAATGTTCGCTGAATAAAGCGCCCAAGTCGATGTATTTAACGTTGTTCTCATCCTCAGGGATAATCAGAGAATTTCGTCGAGATGCTGCTTGAGCTAAGAAATGCCCTGCTAACCAGGTATCTTCTTGGAACTTTTCTTCGAAGACACCCCGCTGTATGATCTGGAGGTCTTGATTGACTCTGGTACTCATGGCCTGAAGCCAGTTGTCGTTACGCGGAAGAGCTACACCGTTGATGAAGATCGGTGGGTGTTGGCCGTGTGCACCTAATCTTGAGAGATACCTTTGGTCTGCGTCCACTCTACCGAGAATATCCTCAGAGACGAGAACATCTTGTAGAGGAGCGGCAGATCTATCTCTTCGCAGCTTTTGGTTCTTGGTGACAGAATCGAAGACAGCTTTGTTGGGAACGGAAGCTTTCCGGGCCAGCAATGACTACAGAAGGTCAGTACATATCATGAAATTCCCCAGCGACGAGTGCATAATGTAACATACAGCTTCGAGGTACGCTATAAGCCCACCCAAGCCATAGGTATCAAGCATATGGTATGCAACTTTAGCTTGATCTGTAGCACCCGCAGTGTGCAGGGTTGGGACTACCCCTATCCGGATGGCGAATTTTCGCTTCACAAAACCTTGCAGCGACTCGACAAGTAGTTCTAGATCTTTCAAATCTGAGAATTCAAGAGGTATGACTAGGTTGTGTACATCCCGTCTGACAGTAGGTAGCTGCCCTGGGTATGTACGTTGTAGGAGCTAGATAACGGTGAGTGATAGTATATTCTGGAATAGCGAAAGAGCTTACAGCAGCAGGACTCTTAGGCCAGCCCTGGTACCTTTTGTCTTTTTCGAGGTCATTCAACCAGATAATGACTCTACCCCCTTCTTCTGCGTCTCTGTAGTCGTATCGCTGCGGCTCGTCCTCAACCTTGGCCTGGGCTATGGCGGAATGGGACAATAGCTTTACAGATTCAGTGCCTGTCAATCCAAGACCTTTCAGGCTGTTGATAAGCTTTCTTTCCCGCCTCAGAAGATCGAGCAGAGAAAAGGCATCCATATTTCTAGGGTCCACTTGTACGCCATTGATCCAGATTATGTTATATCCTGCTGGCAGAAACAAATCACGATTCTGAAGAAACTCGGTTATGAAGTCTGTCGTTGCATTACGTGCAGAAATTGCGGATGAGTACCTTGGAAAATCTTGAGATACACTGATGAGGCTCTTGAATGGATCGTCATGGCTCATCACGAAACTTGCAGCTTTCATACTCAGGTGATAGATTTCTGACGTTGATAGTGGCTTGAGATCCTGCATTTCATCTCCAGGTAGATCTCCATCCGAAGTCCCTGAGACTGATGCCCCATCTCCCTTGTCTTCGCCATTTGCAGCCTCGCGGTCGTCTATGACTATATAGTCTGTCCGCTTAAGGGCAAGCTCGACTCCATAGCCACTTACTACAAGGGGTTTTCCTGTGGAGGACTTCGAGGGCTTATATCGAATGCGGTAGGTGGTCCGGCCAGCCTTGGCCGTGCTGCTCACGGTTTGATGGAAAGCCCCGAAGAGTGGCGAGGTGATGTCGGCGTAAAGAACGGATGGCGGAGTGTGCGCATCACCAAGTACACGGTCGAATGGCAGTTCCTGAGGTTTCCTGCAGCAGTTTAGCTAGTGTGCTAGATTCTCAGGGTGCTCTCCCTAACTTCAACCGAGTTACATCCTGCTGCGCACGTTCAAGCTCCGGCGAGCAATATTTCTTGCCTTCGAAGTGTACCCACACTGGACACTCGGTAAACTCGGCTGCTGCTAGAGATGGCTCCACGGACGTATCGTAGTATTGGTAATGTGCTTGGATCCTCGGAGCTGCAGAGTGTATTGAGAGGGCAAATTGGAATGATGACAATGCCTCTGGATGTGTGATGTGACCATCTTCCTGCAGCAATTGAAGGAATTGGGTATAAAGCTCCTGATCAGTACTGGCTTCGCCAAAGTATCCTTCGGCTATTCGATCGAGGAGTGGAAAGTAGCATGTCGAGTTCTCTTCAGCTGCTGTTTCACTAAAGCACGTCAGAGATGCACGAATCTGGTATTGGAGCGCAGCTTCACGTACAGCAGCTCAAGTAGATATGGGGCTGAATTGAAGGAGGCCTCCAGGACAACGTTGATTGCCGGAGTCGCTGAGGCGCATAGACGTGGAAAAGCGGCAAAGACGAGGATAGCTCCCGCAAGCCTCCAGGGCAGTGGTGACATCCTCATGCTGAGACGGAGATCAATGTGCCAAAACTATCAATGTCGGCGCAGTAAGTTCCGAATGTCTGACCGGTCAAGTAATCTTATACTCGAAAGGTGGTGGCTTCGCGCCGCTGGAACCAGGCTGCCAGGGGTTGTAGCAGGTATCAAGGCATGATCGAGCGCTGGAAAAACGGTCTGGAGAATGGACAGCAAGATTCGGTCTCCTGGAACTGTCAGAACGACGTGCAACAGCCCCGTACCGGGCGCAAAAATCCCTTGAAGTAGCTTTACAGTCTATTGCTGATGCCAAGCCTGGAGATTCCGGCCAGATTTCAAACTAGAACGGATTAGCTGCCGTACTTAGCGCTTATCTATAATTAGGGCTGCAGCTGCCTTGAAGTAAACATACCTTGGGTAACTTTCAGAAGTCAACGCTTCCATTCGCATGATCATTTTTGTTTCTTGACCGTGGGAATGTTGTTTGTCTAGCTTGTTCCCGCATCTCCTATGTCTACTATATGTAAACACACGATCTTTGTAGCTTGTACAAGGTCACAAGAAAAGGGCCCTATTATGATTCAGTTCTCAAGATGTGTTCCTTCCTTGCTCTGCTACCAGTTCCTTCCTCGTTCTCGCTGTTTATACGCAACTGCCTTACTCGCTACCACACTTGCTTCATTTGGCCGACTAGATTGTATATAGTCAGATCCTTCAGGTAGCAGAATCAACTGTCTTTCTTACACACCACAATCATACTCACAGCAAGATCCTTGTATTCCTCGTCCGAATTCACCTCGTGATAACCATCAGAAAACCACATCACAAAGAGCAGAAGCGTAGGCTTCTACTGTCGCAACTGCTCACCGTCATACTTCCACCATCGCCACTGTATCTCGACCGACATTCTTACCACCAGGGAAAGCCCATCCATACCACACGCGGCTTCAAGACCCACACGGTACTGGGGCTTTCCACGGGTATGTCGGTGAGACCCACACGGCACTGGAGTTTTCCACGGGTATATCGTGACGACCTTATCAGACTGATGGACTTTTGAGCCATATGTCCGAGAACTTATCCGAGGGCTTGTCTGCTGACACAGGAGTGTATCTCTATCCTATGCTGTACCCTCAGCAAGCACCGTCCGGTGCTCGATCACGGATATGGATGATAGCGACACGGGGTCTCCGCCATTGCAGGCTACCTTGCGGTCTTTAAACCTCGAGCCCTCAACGGTGAACATCCTTAGCATGTTTTATGTTCTACAAAGCAAGTCTTGTTCTACAGCTGGCTTCGCCAGACACAGTAAGCACCTTGATGGGTTTCACCAGATGTTAAAATGCTGAATCTTGCATGGAAGACGCAGGCAATGATGAACGAAATCTTTCGCCTTCGATATTGCGTTCTCGATATCACGAAATGTTGGAACAGGCTCTCAACCTCGAGGATCCAGCTAGTCAAAACATAACCGATTTCAAGGAGCGCCGTGGCTTGGGTGTATACCTTTGTCGTCATCGAGGCTGTCGCCATTCGAAAGATGGCTTCGATTCGGCAGATCTTCGTCAACAGCACGAGGATAGTCACGCGCCACAATTCCAGTGCCGTGAGGTGGGTTGTGGTCTCTTCGGCTGGAATCTCAAGAGCAGAAGTGCAATGAAAAATCACGAAACCAAATACCATGCTGCACCACGGCTTCTT
>QQTW01000667.1_pt1 | contig 22109 bp, 32 predicted proteins | sample 1904831 | NCBI WGS metagenome assembly QQTW01 (sample SAMN09435610, study PRJNA476489) | Subsurface metagenome, whole genome shotgun sequencing project. | reverse complement strand
GCGGATGAGGGCGAGGGCGAGGGGCCCTCACGGGCCAGGCAAGCGCCGGCGGACAGCCCTGTAAGTCGAGACGCGACGACAGACGATTTGCACAGGAACTGGCGCTGAATCTCGTGTGACCCTTCGCAGTGCAGGGCTTCCACCAGCTGGCGATCCGCAGCAACCCCGTCCACCAGGTAGGGCCTCCGGCGGTGCAGCGGGATCTCATGGCCGGCATGCAGAGGCAGGAGGAGCTGTACCAGAATACACTCGCGATGCTCCTGGCGCAACGGCGATCGCATGCGATAGCCGCCGAAGCGCAAGTGTGCGAGCGGCTGCGGGCCGACTATACGGCCGCGGATCAAAATGCGGGCGCGCAACGCACAGATAGTCAGCAGAGCGTCGCCCAGGGCGCCTGCGGTAAGAGCCCAGCGGAGGGAAGAGCACCGGAGGAGGAGGATCCCGAGGCAGAGCTCCGGCGCCTCAAGGCGCGGCTTGAGATATTGGAGCTGCAGCAGAAGATCAGGGCGGCGGAACAGCAGATCGAGGCGGCCGGTTCCAAGGAGCATGAAGGTCGAATGCAACTTGTCTCGAATCGATCTCTTCATCCGAAGCGATCTTAACACTAGGTGATCTTTACGTATATTGTCTCCGGTAGTCCTAATGGTCTCACTTGTGCATCTTTCATGAACCAACCCAGATTTCCAAATGCTCGTAGCCGGGGTGTGCCTCTACCCCCCGCCAGGGCTCATACGGATTGGGAATTTCCAACTAGTCAGTCAACTCAGAACATTATGTGAGCAAGGTAAAGTGGCGGACTTACGGCTCTATCGAACAACAGAGGCTCAGCTAGCACATATGATTACTGCGCTCAAGCTAGGCTAAAGGTGGATTGGCGCCTCGGACCAACTACGGTGGTTAGCTTCGCTAACGCAGGCACTAAGCCCACCTAAACTCAGAGGTTGATTCAACCAATCTGCCGTCTGAGTGTGGCCGGTATCTCCAATAACATTCTACTGTACTCTTGATGCTCATCGGAAGCATTTAAGATCTACCCACAGTGAAGGATTATCCACACCGTGTTACACAGTCATGCTTCCTGATATACCCTCATCTCTATTCTCTCAACGTCCGATTCTCTTTGCTCGTCCCTCCTCAGCACACGCCGAGTGTGCTTTATCCAGAACCACCAGCCGACAATAAGAGCTGAAGTAATAGGTAATGAGATGGCCCAAAGCATCCAGAACTTTGAGTTTACGACAAACTTGGTCTTTCCATCCACCTCACCGTCATTGGATGGAGAGGATGGGGAGGATGGGGAAGTGTCGACAGAGGTGAAGAACTGCGTCCCAAAGACAGTAGCGACAGTTGTGATCGGAAGGAATATTATGGCCAAAACCGACAGTGTTTTCACGCTGTGACTGTCCTGTTGTATTACGCGGCTGTCCTGCATGGCCTCGATGTTGAAAGCCTGATTGCGCTGTCAGAAGGCAACGTTGCCAGAAAATTTAGAGTTGGGTGAGTCACCAGATTGATAATGTTTCTCAGTCTCTGTTCCGCACTCAACATCCGCAGCCTTGTCGAGTGAAACAGCTCCTTGCGATACAAGAGTGCATCGTGTGTGGCCTTCCAGATCAGTGAATGCTGGATGGATTCCTCGCTATGACGTGCTATCACACACTCGAGGGACCTGAGGGCTGCGTCCAGTCCTTCTATCATATATATGGCATTCTTTGCGACGGCGTGAATTGCATTGAGATCAATGATAGATGTGTTGGAAGGTCTTCCATTCAGCCTCCTGGTGTCTTCGAATGTTTCCTATTGATTGAATGCAAGATCTCAGCGTGCTTCTTTGACAGCGACAGAATGATGACAACAGGATTATACGCACTATTTCAAGTTTCCTAGATAACTTACTCACATTCCAAGCGCTATCGTCGAGGCGCTCGTACCACGAGTCGAAGGCCATGTCCACCAGCAGAAACGGATCATGTAGAACATCTTCCCAGTCAGAAGATTTTGAGAGCCTGAAGAAGCGCTCGCATAGCCCTACAGTTGGTTCAAAACATATCATAGTAATTGGCGGCTTTGGGGTGTCCGTAGAGTGGGTCTCTGTTCCTTGCAAGCTGTTGTTGGCAGGTGGCGTGCGGACAGTTGACCATTTCAGTACCAGTCCCGACTTCATCCATGCCGGTGGACCCGAGTTTCTGGACGTGATCGCTCCAAGGAAATGAAGCCACAATGCTAGTTCAAGTATAAGGCACTATAAGATGGATATAAGCCTGCGACATTTCAAAAGCACTTACTTGTAGACCCATCTTTGGCCTGGCGAATGCCAAACGAGTGCGTGACTCCTCTTAACCTTTCCGACACGAATCCGCTCGGGATTCCATAAGATTCAATCAGCTGTCGTAGATGGGGGATGGTGTCGTGATTATCCAGCGGAGCAATTCTATATTCGTTCAGAGTGGCGTTTTCGTGGTCCAGGCAGTTCAGCACGAAGAAGCCTTTGCAGTGTACTCGGGACCCCTTACATAACTGCTAGATCGCATTCGCCTTGCTGTACAAGGTTCGTGACGTGACTGATGCTCGAGTATGCAGTTGTCTGACCTGCCTCTTGTTAATCAAAGCGCTTCCCCCGAGCATTGTTCTTATCGCTGACCTTGACGCCACTGAAACAGTCGATAAGGGGCAATTGTCAGCGGACTGTTCTGGTGGTTCTTCACCTTCTCCTCGTATTTTTGGATATGTAGGGGATTTTCCGTGAGCGTCGTCATTTCAACAACAGTTCTACGCGCCGAGAGGCTCTGAGCTGGCCCTTGCGCGCGAGACTACTGTACGTTTGTATCCAGTGCAAAAGGCTGTTGTGCACTCTTCACCTTACGTACTGTGATTGATATTTTTAGAGGTGGCCGGCGCTCACGGCGCTGCAGGTTGGCGTCTGGCCACCTGTTCGACCAATCCAATCTACGCGTTGACGGTTGCGCCTAATCCCTGCATTTCCCTTTATCGCCGCAATGAGGCGCTGACCATCACGCGTCGGGCTAGTAGCACGTAAGGCTGAGACATCCAGATATCACACCTACACAATTGCGTCCCAATGCTTTGGCAGACTCCTGTGAGCAAATATTTCTCCTGCATGAGGAGCCTCAATCACTTGCCAATCGGTATTTGAAACCAATCGATAGTCAATATTGAATGTCGGTCAATGGGTGGAGTTGGCGTTTAATCCATCCGTCGGCTCATTCCGAGTAGAATTTTCAGTCAGGCACAACCGCCAGCTGCGGGTGCCTCCTGTGAGGTACTGAATCAGGCAGGCTGTTCGACGCCAATATGTGGCGGCCAATGATAGTATCTGAGTATCCAACGTCCAGGGAATCGACGATTGTAGAGACCAACAAACTGACATTTCTTCTTCGGCGACCTTTCCCTCTGTAGCCTCAGGCCGTTACCGGTGAGGACTTATTCCCTACTTGTGCATGCCCCGTTCCCAAAGGAGACGATTGGCATATTGAGGCTCACGATGCCCGTATTGGCCATTATAAAAGGTCGTCGTAGGTCGTGGAAAGAGCCATGCAACGCTCATATCCTCGTCTTAAGTGCCTGACCACAACTCGGAGTTGTCTCTCTGAAGTGTAGGCAACACTCCTGCCGTATCAAGTGCACTTCACATGGTGAGTTGGCACCTGTATAGGTCGACTCGGGCTCATTCTTGCGTAGGCGGACCCTGATCACCACGGCGGCAGTCATAATCCTGATCAGCAAGCCTTGGACAAATATCTGGTAGGCTGCTCCGACGTCCTGGTTCTTTCTGGAGATAGGACGGTGGTTGAATATCAGAAACATATTGACATATATCTTAGGAAAAACTTGACGAGTTGATGAAACCTGATACAAACTCGTCTGTCACATCTGGCCGAACGAACACCAGCACTTCCCAGAGCACCGGTAAGCATGATGCATTGATATCGACCGGTCTTTCCTTTTGTGAGCTTTTAGTAACCATACCAGGATATTCCACTGCCGCTGCCAGTCGGCATCCCAGTCGGTCAACCTCGCATACGCCTCAGGCGCGGTACCCTACTCAACCCAACTCTTACACTGGTCAGAACGGCTCATCCACCACTCGGCACTCATAGAGCCTGCCCTCTGAGTTCCCAGCCAAGAGCCGAGAGGGGAAAAGCCTTGATCGGACGCTATGGCCGCATTCAGGGAGCCAGTGAGCCACGCTGTTGACCTCCGCGGGGCTTCGTCCAGCTTCGCCGATGCGTCGTCAGGAGACATCCGTGGATACTGGCGTACGTTCTTCCGGTTCGACTATGCCTGGCGGTGGGGAGCAAAGCCTCATCTGCACTTTCCGGCCGGTCAGGAGTACACACAGACAGACGAGTACATCGCGATCGATGGTATGGGCCGAGAGTTCAGAGACCGGAGACCATTCGAGTGCACAATCGATCCCACAACCGGCAAGTTCCAAACCCTTTACGTGCAGGCGACGGACTCGATCTGCAAGCTCTCGAACGCCACCTGGAAGCGGACGGTAGTGCGAAATGTGGCACCGAAGTTCCTCCGTTGTGCGAATATTCCGTTCCAAATGATTCCCACGGAGAGGGTGGACAGTAGCTCCAAATATACTGGGACAGATTGGTTGACTGTGGTGGTGCTGTGGATACCTGCAGTGATATATCTCTTCTTTGCGGTAAGTCAATCTGCGGAGCTGGGCGACAGAATCACTCGATATACTGAACAGAATGCTAGATGTTCATGTGGGACGCTGATCGACCAAAGGGAAAGGAAGCCACCTCTTACTTGCCTCTTTTGTACAATGGCTTCCGGTACCCTCGTCTTGCTCGGAACTACCTTGAGAATAAGCAATCGGTTGCTCGACAAGGTCGTTATGACCCCTCATGGTCGTCAACTGCCATCGGGGCATACAGAACACTTCGACCTCGACTCCTCTGCTATCTCGTTGAAAAGGAGGTTATTGATCGCAATGGAAACAAGAGAATCGTACAAACATACAGACCTATGTTTGTCCCGGTGGTAAGTCATTGGACCAGAGCATTGGTGAAATGATGCTAATGCTGTCAGGACGACAACACGCCCTATGTCTTCATTTCGTACACGAGACAGCATTTCGATATCACTCCGGGGTCTAAAGACTTGGGAATGCTCGATGCCCTCGCTTTCAAGGCCACCGCGCTTTATGCCGACTCCATCCAAGACCCAGCAAAGAAGCCTCGAGCGTTTTGGCTGGCCCACTGTTGCACCCCAAACAACAGATATCTCGACGTTGACGGACGGGAGCGAATCATTGATGAGTACACTCCGAACGGACAGAGTCAACGGGACCGTCTAGCAGACGAAGATGTGAGACAGACTCCCTCGATGCCTTCGCAAGCTGACTGTTTGTCAGGTCTACAGCATCAGCGACGTGATCAGGGCTGCCGAACACGTGATTGTTATTGCAGGCAATCCCTGGCGAGACTCGACAACCGATGCCCTCAAAAGCTGGGGTAAGCGAGTCTGGACATTTCCCGAGATACTCTTGAGCAAAGGCGACTCCGTCTCGGTATTCAGCTGTGGTCAGAGGCCACCAAAATTTGAGTCTATTTCGAAATCCAGATTTCCCACTCTCGGATGGGGCGACCCGGTGCAATCGAGACAACTCCTGGAGCACTTTACCAACCTTCACCTGACCCGTCTGGAGCTGGTGAAGGTCGCGCTGGAGTGTCTTCTGAGCCGGACATTGAAAGTCAAACACCCGGGAGACCGAAGCTACGCTCTGATGGGCTTGCTGAGAATCCGACCGCCTATTGACCGCAACGATTCTTCGTTCCAGGCGTTTGCTAGGTAGGAAATCCATTGGCGGATGTTCTTCTTCGGTGATCGCTAAGCAGGACAGACTCTCTTTACCACAGGACAGCGATAGGCTCATGGAGCGTCTTATCTGCCTCCTCCCCGACACACCCAACGAGAGTTGGGAGCTGATGACGGACCAATACAAATCGAGCCTGTGGGACATCTACCCCGACACGCAGGTCTGCGGCGTCGGCGAAAACGATACCGTCATCGTCGACGGGTGCAAGGGAGCCTTGATCCAATGGTCCATGTTTAGCACTGTGCAAACGCTAAAACAGCTGACCACCAAACGCAAATTCTTCCTCAAATTGGTACAGTTCTCATACCTGATCTTCTTCGTCGCCTGCGTGTTGGCGTATTTCATCCCTTCACTCGGTGGCCCGTTCATAGCGATCTCGATCCTATGTTTCCAGCTCCCGGCGCCTTACTACATCTGGAGCATCTTCGGCGGCAAGCTGTGGGCTGTCGAGCCGTGCCTCTTTGGTATCGAGGGATACGTTCCGCTTGGAGTCATCGAGGAGAAGCTTTTCGGCACCCGGCTGAACCGCATGTCGTGGAGCCCATACGGCTCGCCGCTGTCGCGCCATGAGCCGGGCATGTCATGCCGCGAGCGGACACTCTGCTATCCGGATGCCGACGACGACGTGGCATCAACTGTCCCACTAGTGGAGACGATTGATACGTATCCCGTCAATGCCATCGACCCATGCAGTCGCTGCGCCGAATGCATGACCCGGCCAGAGGTTCCGTGCAAGAACCATGAGACTGTCGCATCCGCGTGGCGAAAAAGTCACAGTGCGATGGGCGACACGAAGGTGAGCGAGTCCTCTTTTCCACAGTCCTCGTACTCATAGAAATATCAAACCAGATCTTCACCCTCATCGACACACATTCCATGACGGCCACACTGTTCCACGCGGCCCGGCCGCCCATGGCCCTGATCATCGGCGGCTCCGAGGGCGGCATGAAGCGCGCACTCGCATGCTCTTACGACATCACGACTGGCACCATGTACCGCGAAACGGTCCTCCGCGTCCCGTCGCAGACGGTGGACAAGATGCATGCCTTGCCGCGAATACGACTCGGCTTGAAGAGGCCATTCCTGAGCAGTTTTGTGAAGTCCAAGGGAGCGACACACAGAGCGCCGAATGACCAACTGGCGGGCAGAGGTGGAGCTCCCGAGCCGCAGTGGGAGCAGATAGCGATGCAACCCATAAAGTCATCAGTGGTGTAGCCGGGGATGCAGTGGAAATACTATGTATGTTCGATATCATCTATCAAGCCCTGGAGGTGCGATGTTGATGAACGGGAGTACGGAGTACGGGAAACCTGTATTATTAGCTTGCACGGCTTGTTCGGGCTTCACTAGCGCAGCTACGGTGACCTATTCAAGCTTGGTGTGTAAACCGCCAGTATCAGACTCCCATGTCGCTCGTGGAGTTTCACATGCCCAAGTAGGAATGCAAAAGCCCTCTATACTGTACTTATCATACCTGTTGTCTGACCATCTGCAAACCTCACACCTGTGTGTGTTCAGCCGGCTTGTATATGGACGCGCTGAGCAACATTTGCCTTGTGCGCACCCAGAAGAGGATCTTATCGATCCATGGTCAAACGAGCAGGGCATACATATAAAGGTTCCTCACCAGCGCCATGCGCAACACCAGAGATGTCATCTTTCCCGTCTAGATATTGCTGTCGTCCCAAACATGGGTAGAAAGCTCGTCTCCGCGATCACCGTCATCACCGCTCTCTGTCTCCAATGTGCCGCCCACGCAGAGCCAGGCATAGGGAACTGGTTTAGTAACCTGCTGCCGGACAAACCCTTCTGCAAATACAGCGCTCAGTTCACCTACAATTTCTCCACGCGGTACTTTGTCGAGCTGAACCTGCCTGGGATGCCGGCAGAGCTGTGTGACGACGGAGACCAAGGGCTGATGGGCAGCATTGTCTCCTATTGTAACGGGTACCAACGGGACTCCATGCCGGGGGCGCGGATGAGGCTCGAGACGGATGCCCCGGACTGGGGCGGGCTTTCGTCCCTGAGTTGCGACAAGAAGTGCAGGATACGAATGACGTGCAGGTTGACAAAGGACCTCTGGATACGGCTTGTGTACTGGATGTCTTGAAGTGTGCCAAGGAAGAAATCGCGCTCGACGTTGCCATTCCCACTAAATGTGTAAGAGAGCCTGCAGTTCCGAAGGACATGAATCGCTAACGTCTAGGTATAGGACGAAACAGAGAGCATTGAGTACTCGAATCGAGTAGAACGGGGTTTCTACGAGTAGACAAAGCACTGCTCTGATTTATTTGCTTGTAGACATTCGGTCGATTGCAAGTGAGCTGCAAATCAGTCGTCCATTGTGCAGAGATTGATCATATAAAACGATCGCTGACGGACAACATGTTCGCGGAATGCTTCCCACAGCCACCGGTCACGCATTGTAGAAAACCCACGGACCCCCATGGTGTTCGCAAAGACCGGCATATATGGGCTCCCAGGCAATGAGCAGAGCTTCATTGCCCCCATCTAGGAACAGCAAAGACTACCTAGGTACACGGTCGTCAGAATCTCACCTATTAAAGGTATCACATTCTTCAACACTCCTAATCAGTGCACGGATTCGATCGACTCTTGTTAGTCAGAAAAGAAGTTGGACTCCACAGTCGGACGTGATAGAGTTCGGCTCACTCCAGTGTGATTCCGACAGTGTCGGCGGTTCTTCAACTGGACTTTGTACCGAAGAGTAGACATGCTTGGATGCAAGTGAAAAAGACCTATGTAAACACAGAAGAGAGGCTCGCTGCTGGACGCCGAAGGATGTAGGTCTGATATGGATACAATGCAGGGAAGAAACAATCTTGACCGAGAGCGAGGTAAAGGTGGACAGGCGAGAAAAGAAGAGGCTTTTGTACAATCAAAGGAAGTGAAGCAACGAGTGAATATGAACCAGAAGAGAAACACACAAGTCGTCTGTACATCCAGAAGCGTCACATCTCGACTCCACACGCTCCTCTCAAACATCTATACAAAAGAACAGTGGCTGTACATCGCACCATCACAACTCTCGTCTCACACACTCCCAACCATCCTCTCCCTCCCATCCACACAACCCTAAACCCTCCCCCACCTCGCCCTCAACCCCTCCATCCACCGCCCATACAACACATCCGCCAACATACCCGCGTGCTCCAGCCCAGGCTCGACATTCCCCGGCAGTCTCTTCCTCTCCTCTTCGGCGGCCACCGCGGCCGCATAGTCCCTCGCAAACTCGCCCGTCCCGGCTGCACCATCAAACTCAGAGAGCACGGGCACGGCGCTCTGCCTGCGCCGGTGCGACTTCAGATGCGGGTTGTGCGGCGCGAGCACGAGCTTCGGCGCGCTCTGCTGGCGGCGGTGCTGGTGCGCGTTGGACTGCTTTGGCCGGTGGGAGGACGAGGGTGGGTCTTGTGCGGCGGTGGGTGTTGAGGATGCGCGGGAGGGGGTCGCGGGGAGTGGGCGGGGCCGCTCGGCGTCGGTGTTGCTGCTAGGGTCCTCTGCGGTTGCGCTGGCCTCGAGTCTGGCACGATCCGTCGCGGTCCGTCTGCTCGTCCTGCGTGCGGCTGTTCCGCTGCCGCCGCTGATGTCCAGCGCCGAAGCGAGTTTCGGCTCAGCTTTAGCCTTTTCGAGCATATTGCGCAGCAGCAGCAGCGCGCCATGCGGATCGGTGCGATCCAGATCGGCAAACGCGCCTGCGAGCCGGGCGATTGCGGCGCGGGAGGCCGGGTCCGCGGTCTGCGCGTGGATCTCCTGCAGCGCGGGATCGACTGCGAGGGCGTACATGCGGTGGCCGAGGAGCGACTCCTTCGTTGCAGGCACTGGAGTTTCAGGTTTGGCTGGGTTGTTTGCAGTGTCGGCGGTGTCAGGCTGGTCTGTCGACGGAGTCTGGACGGGCGGCGTGTTCTCATTGGACGCGGCGTCAGGAGCACCACCGCTGGACACGCGCCGGAACTGGCGGACCGTGGATGGGCTGTTGCCGAAGGACATGTCGACCCCCAGAGGCTGCTTGGGCTGGTGCTGGGCGCTGATCCGGCGGGCGGTGGGGGTGTGCGAGGATGAGGGCATGCGGACTGCGGTAGCGCCGGACGAGCGGCGGCGGGTGGAGCTGCGCTTCTTGGGGTTGTGGAGTGCGGACGGGGGGCCGAGAGGGGCAGCGTTGAGGTCGAGTTGTTGAAACATGGCGGTGGGAGGGTCTGCGGGGTTGGCGTCGTGCGAGGACGGGACGCGGGATACTCTGCGGCGCTTCTGGGTCTGGCGATGCGCGATTGTGGCGCGTTTGACGGTGTCGAAGATCCATTCCTCCTGCTCGGCGTGAGGCGAGAGATCGCGCCTGTTGGTGTTAGCAGTGTGCAAAATGATTGAGAATGGCGAGAAGCTTACATGGTCTCCTCGTAATACTTCGGATGCACGCTCTTCTCGGTGGAAGCATCGAACATCTGCCGGCGCTCGATCAACTCCCTCAGAGCCTCCACCTTGCCCGCATTGCGGATGAACCGGTGCCGCAGCAGCTCTTTGGCCGTCGGTCTCCGATCCGGGTCCTTGGTCAGACAGCTGGCGACAAAGTCGCGAAAGTCACGGCTCCAATGTCCGCCCTCAAGCCTCGGCGCAGGCGCCTTCGGGATCAGAAACAGGACCTTCATCGGGTGCGTGGCGGCATGCGGGGGCTCGCCGTTGGCCAGCTCCATGGCGGTGATGCCGAGCGACCAGATGTCGGCCTTGAAGTCGTAGCCGGCCTCCTGGATGACCTCCGGGGCCATCCAGAAGGGGGTGCCGACGAAGGTGAGGCGCTGCGACTTGATGTTTGTGAGCTGGGCGGCGACGCCAAAGTCGGCGATCTTGACGCGGCCGGTGGTGGAGAGGAGGACGTTGGCCGCTTTGATGTCGCGGTGGATCTTGCCCGAGGCGTGCAGGTAGTCGAGGCCTTGCAGCAGTTCGCGACACACGACCGCGATGTGGGCTTCGGGGAATGGACCGGGTTTCATCTGGCAGCGCGGTCAGCTCATGCACGTCTTATGGTTGATTGCGGTCTCGTACTAGGTCCAAGCAAGAGCCACCGCCCAGATACTCCATGACAATCCACAACTTGACTCCACGCACAAAACTCGTCTTGTATTGCGTGACATATTGGCTCAGACATGTGCTGAGGAGGGATATCTCCTGTTGGATTTCTATGATGTCGTCATCGCTTCCTTCGAGATCGATCTGTAGCGGGTGTCAGCGTGTGTCTTTTGAGGATACTGAGGTGGCGCACATGTTTTATGGCAACGAGCTCGCCAGTGCTCTTCTCGATGCCCTTGTACACGACACCAAAGCTGCCGCCTGCAATCCAGTCAGTCATGGCTCACCATCGACAAGAGAGGGTGGACGTACTACCGAGTTCCTCGAGAACCTGATAGTTGTCGGCCATCGGAGCAGCCCTGACGCTCGCGGCACACGGAGACAGTTGATGAGATGTGGAAGAAGGGAAGCAGGCGAGTGCTCCGTAGCAGACTGAGAAGCGGGACGGATGCGCTTAGGACGCTTGTATCTGTCGCCGTGACGCGGAAGCCCATAGACCAGTAAGAATAGGGAATGCTGTTTAAAGAACAGATAGTGTGTGATAGAAGAGGGTGAGAGGTCAAGTGTGCGGTCGCATTGCTGGCCAACTCATCGACTGGCGGTGCGAGTTCAGAAGCGTCTGAGAACAAGATGTCGGCGGTTGCGGTGTTTGAGTCCAGGGGCGCGGCTATCGATAAGGCGTTGCTACTGGCAACCGGCAGATACAAGACCCGGCACCCGTACGCTCGGATGGGGACCTCGGGCTCTTGTTTCAGCTGTTCTGGAATTTATGTAGGTATGTACTCCGTATCATGAAAATGAATCCAAGGATCTTGATCTCTTGATATCGTCACGACTTCGCTAGGGTGTTTGACAGTACAAAAGAAATCCTAGCCCAAGTCTGTGTATGGTGTACTCGCAAGCACAGTCCGCCTGCTCGATGTCATGAGTTCCTCCAGACCTCCAATCACAACGACCTTGTACTCGAATCGTGTCCACGTCAGAGCTCATTGAAGCAGGACGATGAATAGCAGTAGTGCTTTTGAGCAGCTCGCATGTCGCTGCCTCAGACTCACTCTGACTCCATAGTACACCGCGAGGTCGTGTCTGAAACCGCCGATGCAAGAAGCACGCATGTATCGGCCCTTTTCTCATCTGTGTCCTCGTTTGAAGAGATCCGCGCTTGAGATGGACCGATCGTCGGACTGCGACCTATTTTTACCACCATCCGCCATAGACGTTCCCTTTGTCCACTTCTGATCTTGATATCCGTCGACCGGGGAGATCTTCGAAAGTCTTATGTCGGCTATTATGTAGCATTACTTGTGGCATCCATCATAGTATTGTCAAAACGATATCTCTGCCGAGGACTTGATGTCGTCCGCAAGCCGTGACATGTGACGCCGAACTGGACTGAGATCCGACTCCAGCCGAATCGTAACATGTCTCGTAGTATCGAGATTGTCGTTCCGCGTTGGATGACTGGCGTCCACGGTGGTCGTTGTTCGTGTTGTAGTAAGAGGTCATGAATCGCCAATAGCAAGAAGTAGAAACCGGCATAGGAAGCCCAAGTCTGACAGAACCAAAGGTTCCCCATCGAAGCGGACATGACTTGACAGCCGCGGCCGGAAATTGTCATCGTCGAGGCGATTCCGTCCGGATTGGGTTCGGGTCGGCGCCGCCAAAGGAAGGTGGTCGAACACGGCCGACCCCAGATGCAGGTGGACCGTGGACAATGCCGTTGAAACGTCTGCTGGATATTAATATGCCGGCGTCGCTGCCATCCAGAAAGAAGGAAAAGCGAGAAAGATGAGGCAGCGCCAATTGCGACATGCATCACCAGCTGCTGGCTGTTGTCGTCCTCACGACGAGCCTGCGGGTGCAGCGACGGGCGGTGTTGTTGCTGGTGCTGTCAGGCATCCAGGCAGCCAGATGGCGCCTGAGGTTGCGGTTCCGCCTGCGCCTGCGGTTGCGGGCCGAGACTAGCGGCCTCCCTTTGTTTGGCTTCTCCACTTCATTTTCACTTCTGGTTTCCATCCTCCTCAACATCCTCACCCGTCTCCTCCAGCCATTCATTTCTCCACCGCCATTGGCTTCTCAACCACCTGTCTCTACTTGTCACGACTCTAACGAATGCCACGATCATGATATGACTCGACTGTCCTTTCTCGGAGGTGCCGAAATCATGGAACCCGAAAACTCGCAACGGCCGTCCTTCGAGCGTGGCCGCCTCTCGCCGATTGCAACGTCTCCGAGCCGGGTCCTGCCATCACCCGCCGAGCTGACTCCCTCATCTACCAGCCCAACCGAACCCGACAGCCCATCGTCGCAAGCCAGCACATACCGACACTCGTCGCCCAAGCCGCTGCCGCGACACTCCCGCTCCGGTTCGTCCGCGGATGCGGCGCCGGCCAGGCCGAGCAAACGGCTGAGCGTGCACTTTCCCATCCAGCCGAGTCCTGCTGTTCTGGGACGACCGAGTCTATCGGTGTCGCCGTCGCTGGTCGGCACTCCGCTCGCCTCGCCGGAATTGGATCCGTCGCCGACGGCAAGCACGTTCCTGACAGCGCTGGCCGCGCAGGAGAGACGCGTACTCGAGTTGCGAGAGGAGCTGCGAGCGGCGGAACACGGGCTGGAACGGCTCAAGAAGCAATGGGCGTCGCACGAGGCGATGAGGAAGCGCAACGACACCAGGAGGGTGCATCCCCTGCAGCCTCTGAGCACCGCGCTGGGGAGCCAGGACGCGAGCGAGGAGGATGTGGACGGATCTGCGCTCTGGCTGCAGAAGGAGATTGAGAGGAGAAAGGCACTGCTCAACGGTGTGAGACCCTCTCAACGGACGGTCTTCAGCGGCTCGCGGCACACCCGGACCCTTTCTCTTCTGTCTCCAGACAAAGAAAAACACCGACCTTCGTTCCCACAGCCGGCGGACACACAGGATATGCCAGACCCCACCAAGATGAAATCACCCAGTCGGTCCACCACCGTCCCCGAGACGCCAGGCAACAGGATGGACATGGACGGCGCGAACGAGCTCGACATGACTCCCCGCGACGCCTTGCTGCGCACAGGAAAGCAGATGGCATCGGACTTCAAGGAGGGCCTGTGGACGTTCATCGAGGACCTTCGACAGGCCACCGTCGGCGACGAAGGCATCAACGGGTCCCGACCCCGGTCCATCCACGCCTTCAGCGCACAGAAGCCGACCCGGCGACACTCCAGCAAAGGCAACTTCGGAAACCGTGTGAACAACTCTCACTCCCGGAAACTCAGCATCGACAAGTCCGCAAACGACCAGTCTCACGGCCAAGGCATCGCACTGGCCGACATCGAGCGCTCGTTCTGGAAAGACCATGGCCTGGCCGAGTCTGCTGCACCCACGCCCGTCAAGTCCGCCAAGCCCAACAAGAACCTCAAAACGCCCTCCAGACAGGCTCTATCACCGATGTCTCACGACGTCGACGACAGCTGGGACACGTGGGACACGCCGCACCGCAACTCCCCTGCCCGCTCAAACAGCAACACGTCCATCTCCCCCTCGACCGCTCCGTCAGAAGTCCCCAGCTCGCTCGCTTCAGGCCCGAGCAGCGCTCGCACGAGCACGAGGTACCACCCATCCACCCTCCTCCAAAGCCACCATCTAACCCACCCAGCTCCGACTCACCCCGCCCCTCCCCCTCCTTCACCGCCGACCTGACCGACATCACCATCACCCCCTACACGCCGCACGACGCCATCCCCTGGCCCGCGCTGACCAAGCTCTCGCCCTCGAAGCTCACCCGCACGGCCTCGCACCTGATGCGCGAGTGGGAGAAGTCGCTCAGCCCTCCCGCGCCGACATCCGCACCCGCGCAACTGCCGATCCGCTCGCCATCCGGGCAACCCACTATAACTACGAGCAGCAACGCTCGCGCGCAGCAGCAGGAGGAGTACGTCGCGCGCAAGCGCTCACCTTCCTCGTCGTCAGCGCTGGTGTGAGATGCGGACTAATCGTTTCGGAAAGAAGGAGACGACGACGACTGTCGAGCGCTGGGGACGGTGCTGCGGCGTGGCTTGATGGGATGCCGATGCTCTCGCTGCGGAGATGGCTACTGTTCATCTTTCCGGGCGCCTGGGGGGAGGGGTGCGTGGGGTGGGTGCTGCAAGGCGTCTGGCGGCGGTCGTGTGTTGCGTCGAAGGCGGCGGTTTGGGTGGTGATGATGATATGAAGCGATTCATTTGGATATGGGGTGACGAGTGCAGGATTGGATGATGTCGAATTACTGTAGATATGGTCAAGAAGTAGAGGCATCGATAAATGCCCACGCATACTGTGCGGTATAACCTCAAGACGTTATCTTTATATGCCGTTACTAAAGATCCATGATCATGGAGACCCGTGGTGGAAATGCTCAATAGATAGGTCAGACTACAGTCTCTCTCATACCCGATACATCCGATCACATCACCTTCAACATCGCCTTGACACCCTCCCACGTCTCGCGGCCGGCGGGAATGATCTGCTCCGCAGGCAGAACGAAGCCGTGCGGACCGGCATCACGGATCTCCGCCGTGAAGGAGTACTCCGCCTTAGCCACCACATACGCGTAGTCTGCACTCGAACCCGTAAACTTGTACAGGAGCGGGCAGGCCGCGCCCGTGGTGTAAGTTGTTCCCGCGACGTAGCGGACGGCGGCGGAAAAGGCCCGTCCGACGCGCTGGTGGGCTTCGTCGTTGGCTGCGACCTCTTCGCACGACCATGCGTTGGCTGGCACGTTGTTAGCCTGGATATGATTCTTCGGAAGTATTGCACTCTCTTTGCGATGAGAGGAAGGATGGTGGCACGTACGAGATAACAGAAGCAGCGCATAGGAGTGCCAATCGACGAACGACTTGATTCCGGCCGGCTGCTCCGCAATCTTTCGCATGAACGACGCGTGGGACTTGATCTCGGCTTGATCCTCGGGGTTTCGGCCTGGCCGATGAGAGTTAGCAGCATCCCCAAGGGAGTATGAAGGACATCCTGGAGAAGCCTTACCTTTGTACGTCAAGGAGCAAGGGTCCGAGGACGAACCACCAGGCTCATCCCAGTAAACATTCCAATTCCGGTTCAGATCGACGCCGGCGCACTTGTCCCCTGGGTAGGAGCCTCGGTTTTTGCGCCAGAGGCGGTCCGTAGTCAGGGAGTATACGAATCCTGATGGTGTCAGTTGCATGGCGTCTCGATGCGTGGCTTGCAAACGGCTCTCAACCAGACCTGCCATCGGGGTTCACGAGGGGAAAGATTATAAAGTCGTTCTCATCCAAGAATCCGCGAACATCGTCGTCTGTGCTATACTCTGACAAGAGTTTCCAAGCCAGATACTCAACAGTCTGTGACTTGGATTAGCAAGCAGAAAAATTCGCCGCTATGTTGCAGTTACCATTCCAGCCACCCACTCACGCGCGTGGGTTTGACCGTGCCATATAGTGACAGGCTTCTTCCCCTTGCCCGAAGAGCCAAACAAGTGGATTCCGGTGATGTTACGACCTTCGTTGGAAGGCCCAGCCACAACGACCTCGCTGTTCTCCGGATACTGCGCTTGCAGCGCCGATAGAAACCTGAGGTGTTCATTGTACCCATGATAGGTTTTGAAATAGTCAAGACCCACTTTCACGGCTAATCTGTTGCGTCAGCTGCCTTGCCATCATGGTCGTCGGGAAGACGTACAGTTGGGGTCATCCTTCATGTCAAACTCAGCCCTGATAGAGGCACCAAGATCCTCGTGCATGATCGTCTTCGTCCAGTTGCCCGTTTGCGCTTCAAACGTCGCCAAGGCGTCCCTGGGCACGACCACGTCGATGAACCTGTTCGGGTTGACCCGTCCGGTCCAGATGGAGAGGTTCAGCGAAGAGACCGTCTGGTTTGCGCGCTCGACATCGTCGTCAATCACTGCGCGGAAAACCTTGGCTCCATCGTAGCTGACCGGGGTTTTGTCCTCAGCCAGAGCGAGGGCTAGCTGAGCGAGGACGGTAAGAGAAATGATGACTCTCATGATCACGAGAAAAACAAGGCCAACGACTATGGCTCTTGTTCAGATTTGGAACATCTTACCTCTATATATTTGGGCAATCTAGGCACTGGACATCATAGCAAAATGCCAAAGTCTTCTCCACCATGATTCAGCCCTATTAGTCTCGGAAGTGATCTATAGAAAGACATAATGCCGTCAATCATTTCAAGGTGTATCTCATTTTGAGCCTTATGGGAAGGTCTCACGGGTGAAATACCCATATATGACTTATAGTCCCAGCATTTTCCCATCCTCCGGTCGGTGCCTCGTTTATGCACGTACTAGTAATAAGAATAGCGGTGCGACGAATAAGAGAGCTGAAAATAGGGACGTGACTGTGCAGAGACGATACTGCGGCCCCTGCACCCATAAAGGAAGATGGGATACTTAGCGAATGAATATATTCTCGCGCAAACCTAGGCAACTATTGACGATCCGTGGTGAAAATCGTCCTGACCGAAGATGGAGAGGTGGTTGACGAAGACGGGACGGCCGTTCGTGGTATGATCCTGATGTCTGGGCCGAGTTGGACCTGGGTGCAAGTAGGCAGGAGCAGATGGAGGAATGGCTACCTCAGCAAGCGCTTGTTTTCAGCAAAGACTGAGGTGACGCGATTCGGTCAACAGTCTGCGTCGTAAGACCCGTCACGCTTTCACGAATATGTCAATCCTCAACTCACGGTGGCAAAGCTGATTGGATAATGTCTCACTTACAAACAACAGCCCACCATGAGAAATCGACGTTGGCGACAAGATCTTCTCCAGCTGGAACTCACTGCACTGTGGCTGCCGTATGCATGAATGTGCTGGAGCAGATCACAGAGATGTTGATGGTGCTGAATGCGAAGATGTTGCAGTCCCTGGCCCGAGGGGGAACGGCAGGCGGAGGGTTATACCTCGTCATCATGAGTATGCTACATGATCGCCGTGAGCCTATGAAGATGCTGAGCATTGTGATCTTACCATTTATTCAACCATGTCTAATTCTCTAATGCTAATGAACTACCTTTCCAAAAACATGCCGCGCCTTGTATTCACGTTCAATTGTTATCACATATCCTCCCAGTCTTATATCGCATAGATAGGCCTTAGATTGATCACATACGCAGGATTAGGTGCTCAATGGCCACCTCCAAGGGCGCATCACAACTTACGCTGGCTCAGTACAGAATGACTGTAAGAGCGTCTGGATCATCTTCCCCGAAAATCTCGCCCAGCTCTTCAGGGCCTTTCTGCCAAAGGACTCTGGCGGGCGGTCCGCTCCACGCCTGTGGCCTCAGAGCCAGGCTGTTCAGCATATTGTTCTGCCAAGTATGGCTTGACATGGGCACACGCACCGTCTTCAGATTTCGCAGGAAGGCTTTGGAAGTGGATCTGAGCTCCAAGGCGCGCAATGCCTGCCATCCTGACATTTCATGAGAGTAACCCGCTCCTCCCCGAAACCACTTCGGTACATACAGCTCGAGGAACTGCAGGGGATGATGATCGGGTCCATCGGCGCGTCGTGTCGCAAACCCATCACCTATCAGGGCTGCGGGAACGGAAAGCCTCTGTAGCCTCTGGCAAGTGTGTAACAGGAAATCCCAGCTTGCGCTGTGACGGGCAGACCATATTGAAACCGTAAGCCTCAGGTCAAGGAGGTGGGTGGAAACACATTCGAGGAATCGGTAGAATTCCGCACCGGCACGTGGCTGCACGCTGTCGACATATAAACAAGTAAGGGAGGGAGCATGAGCGAAGACATGACGAAAAGAGTTATAGGACATGTGCATGACCCCCATATGGAGCGACTGGAGCGACTGGAGCCAGTTCACGTCCTTCGGACCCGTCCACTTGAGCGGGTCGCTGCAGTACTTGGGCATTCCGACATCGACCAGCTCCGGCAGCTGTGTGAGAAGCCGCAGAAAGGGCGGGCCGTGGAACGTTTCGTCCGAATGCGAGAAATCTAGGACCCGAAGCCGGCGACGACTAGAGAGTGCTGGGATCGAGTGGTCCATGAGGCCAGCTCGCGGTGCTATAAAAGACTCAAGACCGGTCAGTCCATAGAGTATCTTCGCAGCCAGAATGTCCGTCTTGTAAGGAACGAGCGTGATTCTGGCGGGCATGTCGTGCAAGAACTCGGTATGGACATGCCCATCGTGAGCGCGTGTGTTGTCATCGAGCTTGCTGAGATCGAGAATGCGCACCAGCTCAGCTGGGGGGCTGTATTTATAGGGAGAAGGCACCATGCTGTCCACGAACCGAGCAAAGTTGTCGTTATCAAGGAGTGGCCGTCTGTAAAGTCTCTCTACAGCATGGTGATACCAATTGCGTGAGACGAGACAGGCTGAGTAGAGCGTACTTTGATAAGCGTCAGACTGTGACAGATGATCGAAAATGGGAGTGAATACCTCGAAAGGTATCTGAATTGGAACAGATTGTCCTCTTACCTCGGTGTTTGCCATCTTGCTTTATTCGGTGTGCAGGTAGCGCTGAGAGCAGTAATGTGCGTATCCGAAGGTGATAGTTGGACCAGCCAACAGTGATAGAGGAAGTATAGCCGATGAGCAAGCAAAGGGTTGTGCTGTTGAAAGTTGAAGACGTGCAGCATTTTATACCCTTCATAGCGACCAGCACACTGAGCATTGGCTGGCACAAAGTCCATTGTGCAGACGAGCTCTTATGCCAGGTGACAATGAACGCTAAAAAATGTACTAGCCAGGATGAAAGCCAAGACGTAGAATAATCCTGTTCATAAAATATTAACAATGGCTTTGATTCATCCGGATGCTGTGACCTCATAGACAAAGACAATGAAGACTCGTAAAGCAAAACGGCAGGTCAAAGTCGATCAAAGGCGATCAAGGAAAGGCTGAAAGAAAAGGCCGAGAGAATCACTGAAAGAAAAAGCTGTGGAGCAACGTATCATCCATGAGGCAACGGCCAACGTGACTTGGTATTCTGAATTTGAAAACCCGGTAGCTCCTCATGGAGGATGAACTAACGTTGAGTGTTGCGCTGAGCATTGCCTGAGCGAGAGTGTCGAGGAATGTAAGCCACGGGAATCATATCTCGGTACTCTTTAGGAATGTTTCCTTGCTGTCTCCGCTCTGTTATTAGATGCATGCTTTGACAGGACCACGTCTAACATGTCATGCTCCCTCCTGGTCTCATTGCATGAACACTCAGAGACCTCTTCACTTCCAGGGTTGATCGCTGTTCTGAAGCATTCGGTGAGCTCTAGTCCGTTCTTGTATATGACGGAGTTGCATGCCTTGTTCGGGATTGTCGTCCTCTGCCTCTATCTTTTTTACTCCGTAGGATTAAACTCGTACTGATGACTTCTTAGTGTTTGGAGAACTGAGGTCCGGAACCGGGACCAAACTTACACATCTGCCCATGCGTAATGTGCCCTTCTGCTGCAGCGATGGAGGCGGACACTTTAGCAGCAGATCTTGCACGCATCTTAGACTATCCATCCCACGCACGCACATAAAGTATCCGGTTTCGCCGAAGAAGTTGCCGTCATGGCCGTTGCACAGCTCTCTTACTTGTTCGTGGAAGCCTTCTGAACTCATTCAACCCCGGGGAGGCACTGCGTTCGTGAAGGGAGTTACAGAGGCCGACTGGTAGAAAGATGGCAAGTAGTATCCTGAGAACGTCAGAGATAGAAATGCGGACCATGTTGGCGTGAATAAAGTATTCAGATATTATTGCCGGGCCTAAGTGAGGGAGACAGATGAGTAAGACCGCAGGTTTTTTGTAATTCTTGAGCCGGTAGATATAGTCTTGTCCTATACAAGGGATCGAAGTGGGGGATGTTTGGATATGCCCTTTGTTGGAGGCAGGGGTGCTTGTAATAATACGAGAATATGATCCAGTTGCCTCAACAGTAAAACCCGGCGACGTCGATGGAGGCTGCCTGCTAATATATTCGATGTGGTTGCTAGTTCAGGGGGCGTTCACCTTCTACTAGACTCTTCTCAGTTTCACGGTCTGTCATCCTAACATATCTGGAGAGGATGTGATTGCTCGTACTATTCCTAGCCTGCATTTCTCCATGTACGCTCTCGGAAGGTGAGTGCAATATTGTTTTTGACAAGATTTCATAAGCGCTTCGCGCCCTTGTTAGCATCTCGCTATCCTTTCATTGTGCATCTGAGTGGTCAAACGAGTTCTTAACACAGAACATGGAAAGGGAGGGGTTTCTCAAAATTGATAGTCAGAAGTTGGAGGAGCAACATTGACAGGACGACTGGATGGAAATTATCAAGTGCCAAGTTCTGTTGCTAGCTTCTACTTAGGCATCGTTGCCAAAGCGAAAAGGAATAGTGACGGGTGTGACTAGGTAGTGAGAAAATTCGAATAGTTACCAGGTAGAATGATGAGTGCCATGCTGGTGAAGATGCAGACATGTAGAAGCTGGGCGAGGAGGCTTGTCAGCCCTGCGTTGCACACGTGACAGTACCTCTCTACCTCGCTATTTTTCAACAACTCGTTGCAAGTTGCGACAACACAGACAGCAGCAAGTATGAGCATTCCAGGCTTTAATATCGGCGGCCAGGCCGGGCTGGGGGGCGGCTTGAGCGATGAGCAGCGGCAGCAGCAGCAGATGGTGAAGATGGTGCGTTGGAAGGTTTCTTCTCTCTGTATTACTCCACCATGTCCCGTGATCGCAGCGACAACAGGGTCATCCGAGATTCAAGAGCTTGGGATGCGTCGATCAATCTCTTTCGCTTTGGCATCTATGATCACTATTTATCTTGGATGTGAATGGACTTTCGACGACTTTAGGCTGATCATGGAGTTTTCCGGAATCATAGATGCAAGCTGCCATGGAGAGCTGTCCGAGCAAGACGGTGATCTCGGGCGGGATGGGTTTTGCGCTTGGTGGCATGTTTGGGCTGTTCATGTCGAGTGTGAGTTGGCTGCTTGTCTTCATCTCAACTGTCTTTGTTCGAATTCAATGTTCTGCGCTTCCGGCGGGGACTCGCCCAACCTCTGCGACTCCGCCTTCTAGTCATCCAACACCCATTCTTCCCGACCTATCCGAACCTCGTCCACCGTCTCAACCCAATCCTCCGTCTCTATCTTAGCTTCCATCTTAATCTCCATCTCCACTTCATCCTCTTCGACTCCATCTTCCCATCCCTTCCCTCACATCCCTCACGCTCCCACTTC
>QQTW01000666.1_pt1 | contig 22136 bp, 24 predicted proteins | sample 1904831 | NCBI WGS metagenome assembly QQTW01 (sample SAMN09435610, study PRJNA476489) | Subsurface metagenome, whole genome shotgun sequencing project. | reverse complement strand
CCCATCTCGTTCATTGTCCCCCGTCGAGCGGAGGTCTTTCAAGACGACATTTTCCCTCCCGCAGTCGGTTCCGAGCCAGGCGTGTCCGCCAAGGAATGGTTTGATGGCAAAGACGGTCTTCCGCCGAAGATCGACCTTGGTAGCATCTTCGAGGGTCAGGAACCTACGGTGGTTTCGGCAGCACCGAAACCCACTGCGGCGGCTGCCACGGAGCAGCAGCAGCCTTCGTCGCCAGTGAAGGAGACTCGGAAGGAAGAGTCCGCCCCGGCACCGGCACCAGCGCAGCGAGTGCTTCCGCGAAGCATGAACGAGACCAAAGACTCCATCGCTCAGATGGCCAGCAAATTCGCCGACAAGGACGACGACGAAGAAGAAGACGAAGAAGAGGAGGAGTCGGATTCCGCCTTCCACAAGACCCCGCCGCAGAGCCAACGGATCATTCAAGTGCCCAGCAAGGCCGAGCCGTCCAAGAGCATGCCGACCATCGAGAGCGTCCCCGCTAAAGGTCTCGTCAATCTCGCTGCATCTCAGCCGTCTGCGGAATTGAGCGAGCCCGTGAGGAATGCCGCACAGGGTGCACTAAGTGGCGTCCAAGTACGTTCCCCTCGACTCATCCCCTAACCGATTCTTCTCTCTTCCATTTTATTGTAAACTCACATACCCTCCTCGTTCCAGACGGAAAAGTCATCCAGCAGTGCCAACGGCGCCAATCCTTCGAACGGAGGGGCTCTCAACGGACCAACTCTCAAATCTGACCTCTCATCCAACACCGAACCGATCCATTCCTCCCTGCAACACATCACCTCCCTGCTCGAGCAACAGAACCGCACCATCGCCGCGCAAACGGATCGCATCAGTCAATTGACCGTCGAAGTCGACACGCTCAAAACGCAAGTGATGTCCTCCTCCGACTCGCGCTCGCGCTCGAGTTCGGATAAGGATCGGGAGAAGGATGAGCAGATTAGGGCATTGCAGAAGCAGTTGGAGGAGAGTCGATCTTGAGACATACATCGATAAATAGCATAGCAGTCGGCAGAGGAAGCTGGGTTGGCTGGGGGAGGTGTTACGAGAACTATCATAGGAAGCACAGGTGCACGCAAAGAGGAAATGTATGTATGTACAGAAGCTGAAATGGTAGACGATACATGAAAACAGTGTTGTGAATCGTTGTGAACCCACTGCCTGTTCTCTCTGTTGTTGGCTGACATCACCATAACGGTGGTGAGAGCTAGATGTCGCAGGGTTTCTAGATGGACGCGCACCTAGCTACTGTCGTACCTTTTCTAGTCATTTTCCCCTAGTACAGACATCTAGCACGGTTTCATTAGTCCGCAATAACCTCCAGCACAACTGCTTGGTTCAATTTCGAGGGTTCGGAGAACTCGGAGCTAGACGGACTAGGAAAGATTGATGGGATGGCGGGGAGATGAAGAGGATTAGGATATTGAGGAAAGGAAAGAAGACAGCAGGAAGGAAGACCAGAAAGAGGTCCAACGTTGAATAGCCGTTGTAACAGCCATTATCTTCTCTCTTCATGGCTGAGGATCTGTTTGTGAAGGGGGATCAATCCTGGTCGACTGTAGATTCGTGTCACGTATGCCAGATGGATTGAGTATGTCATTGATATTATATATATTCGATTGACTGACGACCGTGACTACCTACCCTATCCTATCTTATCCAAGATGATATATATTGTTGCATACGCTAGAACTACCTATCTCGGAACCGATACCGAACCACTATTCCCTTTAACGACAGACTATCTTGTACACACACGCAGACCCAGCTTCATATTGCGAGATCCATTATACTGTTTGTCTTTAAACAACCAGCACCCTCACCCCCTTCGAATCCAATCTGGCCGAGGGATTGAAAAAGTCATGTACGATCTTGATATCCTCAAACGAAGTCTCGTACAATTCCAGATCGAAGCGACGAAAGATGGCAGCGAGGGTCATATACAACTCAGCGTATGCGAGATTCATGCCCAGACAGGTTCTCGTGCCTTTACTGAAGTTCATGAGATACTTCTCTTTTCCCTTTCCCTTGGCATCGAGCCAGCGGTTTGGGTTGAAGCGTTGTGGTTCGGGGAACAATTCCTCGTTATCGTGGGTGAAGACGGAGGTCATGCTGATGGGGGTATGTGGGGGGATGGTCCATTCGTGGAATTTCAACGGTTCGTGAGCAACGCGTGGAAGTCGCGAGGTGACACCGTAGGCGACGCGCATGCCTTCCGAGATGATGGCCGTGAGGAAGGGGAGCCGTTCGAGCTGTTGAAGTGGCGGGAGGTCCTTGGGGTCGGGCATGGCTTCGCTGAGTTCGTCTTTCAACTTGCGGAGGATGTCGGGCTGGTCGAGTAGGTGGAAGGTGATGGTGCGTAGGTGGTGCGCTGTCGTGATCGTCCCCGCTGCGATCAGCGTTTGCCCTTCCTCCACTAGTCGGTCCATGCTCTTGTCAGCTGCTCCGAGATCGCTCGCGAGCAGCTCGTGGAAGATGGTCGTGTGCTCGGCCGTCTTGTGTCCTTCGTTCTTACCATCCATGATCTCACGGATCTGCTTTTCGAGGCTCTACAGAAATCATACTGTTAGCAGACGGTGGACGCGGGGCAAGGTGACAAGAAGGGGACGATCGAAGGGATGAAAGACGAAGGGGGGTGTGAGATGATGACTGGAATTGCGAAGTCATTGTCGTACCCTCTGAAAGTTCACCACCGTCAATACCTGCGAGTTGAAGATGCGGACAGACCACTCGGGCATGGCCTTCATCAAGGGAAACATCCAGCCAAACTGCTTCTGGACGTGACTCGACTCCGAGATGGACATCATGAGCTGAGGCCATTCGGGCGCAAAGTCCGGCCTGTCCAAGCACCCGTACGCTTTGGCAAACGAGTACTTGGAGATTACATCCAGCGTCAGGCCGGAATAGGCATCGCCCAGATTGATGGGTTTCTTAGCCTCCCGATGCTCTTCAAACCGCGAGCAGAGCTTTTCTATAAATCGCCGGATCTCCGGTTGTAGGCGCTCGACCGACGCCTTGGAGAAGAAGGCGCTCAATGGGGCCCGTAATTTTCGATGCCGTTCGTCCTCGATGGTGCTGAACATGGCATTGTTCACTCCGAACAGCTTTGCATGCCAAAGATACTTGTCACGCTGGCCGCCATAGACTGTCGTGTAATAGTCCGGCTCGGCGATGTGTAGCTCGTGCGGATTGATGCGTACGATCGGTCCTGAAGCGTGCCCATTGGGTCAGCTCTGCATCCACTTGGTAGACCATCATGGACCGAGGTTTTGCAATAAATCCCTACCATATTTCTGATGCATCTCTCGAATCTTCCAGGTGAATTGTCCACGCTGAATGACATCGTAGTAGAATTCGTACCATAGCGTCAGCGCCGCCAGTTTGGGTCCCGGGAACTTGGCTATGGGACTGAGGTACAGGCGGTAGATGGCTCGGAACCGACTGCGGGAGGGAAAATGTCGTCTTGAAAGACCTCCGCTCGACGGGGGACAATGAACGAGATGGGCTCAATGTAGCTGTCGTTGACCGTCTTGAAGGCCCGCATGACCTCGTTCTCGTGCAGCTGGAACCTCGATCAGTCACGCAAACGGCCACTCGGGTATGAGGTCACTCACGTTAACAGCCCGCTTCGGCAAGAATCCAATACCCCGCTGAGGATCGGCTGATTTGTACTCGGACAGAAATTCAAACTTGTCGTTTTGGTATTCAAAATACCGAATGTTGCCATCCCTGCTCGGGTCAGTCACGAATTGGATGGTTTTACAAGGAATACATCTTCTTACCCTTTGCCGGCGAGATACAGGCACTGAGTACCATCGTCCCAGAAGGGCATGCAGACTCCGGAGATCGAGTCGAGCGTTTCAAACCCGCCAATGGGCTCCCGTGCGTTTCGAATGTCCCACAGGCCTAGCTGACGATCGCTCATCTTGGAGAAGCCCGTCGTTGCCACCCGGTCGTGCTCGCCCATCCAGACTGCTCGACTATTCTTGGCGCCCGAATGGCCCGGCACTTCCTGCGCCGCCTTTTCTTGTCGCACATCCCACACTCTCAATTTCTTGTCTCGCGAGGTGGTGACGAGAAGAGATCCGTTGGCGCTCCAGGACAAACTCTGGACGATGTCGCCTTGCTTGAGCGTCAATGCGGCCGCTCCCCGCTCCACGTCCCAGATCTTGACCGTGTAGTCGCCCGAGGTGGTCGCGAGCACATTCTCCGCTGCTGGATTAAACAGAACATGGCCGACCTTTCTATGGGTACATTAGCTCAGATCAAACACCTTTCGGGTGACGATACGCACCTTGAATGTCCAGTGAGCTTGTTGATGGGTGAGACGTCTGGTAGTTCTTCGTCCTCGCTTCGAATTGCGAAATCTTCGGGCACCTTCCAGATGAACACCTGTCTGATATGAGAATGTTGAGCGAAAGTACATGATCCGATCGTCCCACCTTCGCATCATCCGAACCGGACGCGATCAGGTGGTCGTCAAATGGACTCCTATCGCACAATGAGTGTCACATAACAAATAGATTGAGCAGATCGAGCATACCAGTCAGTATCCAGCACCACCGCCGTGTGTCCCCGAAACAGCGGAATATGTTCTGGGAGCTTGCCCTTTTCGTGCAGGGGGATGACGGCAAACGCGCCGCCACCGCTGGCCTCCCAATTGACCGATAGAAACAGCGGATTGGCCTACTTTTATGAGCCCTGGTCGTCGTGATCTTGCGTATGGAATGGCTCACCTTGACTAGATTGGTATCCCAGGCATTTCTGGAGATTCTCAAATTGTCGTAGCATTGTTCCTGAGGACTATTGTCAGCGGGCAATGCTGTCTGATTGTCGAGCTCAAGTACGCACCCTTCGAGCTGATCGGCCAAAGACATGCCCTGCACCAGCACGTCAGCTCTACTCGAGACTGAATCAGACACACTGATTGTTCACTTCACTCACGATATTTCGACGCACGAACAAAGCGGCCCGACATGGATGCTTGCTGCGGAGTGTTTATGATTTCCTCGATTCAAGAAATTCAGTCCCCTGTCGCCTGTTTCGATGCTCCCCAAGAACCCCTTCGGAAAATTCTTATAATCCACCTTTCTCTCCTCAGTAGGCTTTGCCTCTCTAACTGGTAAAACTGTTTTCCTCAACACTTCTGAAGTCAGTCGGCTCCTCAATGATGAATGAAGTAGGGAACGGACAGTCAAGTGCAAAGTTCAAATTATCAAAAAAATAATAGTCACACTGAGGCTCGAACTCAGGACCTTCGCTGCATCTCGCAATTTTCGCAGGGCCCAATAACCCAACCACGAATGTGAGAGCGCTGCGCTACCGACTGCGCCATGTGACTGATAGATCAGCTTCGAAGTCTGAAGTTCAAATCCATAAATCATACACATCAATTCAATAGCAACCATCCTCAAGACCGTGCTCGCTTGGCTTACGATCCGGATGACCACACCCAGCGGGGTTGGCAGATCTCATGTTCAGCTTGTTTCTTGACTGGTATCAGTCGCCTGAGATTGGCGACACTAGTACTATCTAGAAAAAGGTTGGTCAGCAGACAAACAATGGGAGTTCGGCGGCGGACAATGAATTGTGCCCATTGTCTGGCCCGAGTGGGACGTCGAGGAACAATTGGAGGAACGAACAGTCACTGCCTTTACGAAATGCCACCTTCTCGGAGCGACTCACGGGACTTCTCAACTTCAGTCATCCCTAAGTCCAGCGTTTATCTACTGCTCTAATCTCAATTTATTTGGATTCTACATGAACAGTGAGTGATTTCTGAAGCTCTGAAGGTGCATCAGTGTAATCTTTCACGAAACATATATTGTTACGTCGGTACTTTGGCCGGGCTCTAGCTTCGAGCAGTGCGCGTGTCCTACTCTCTCTTGCCTCCCGGCATGGAGCTGCTGAGAAGCTAGCTATTCAATTCTTATACTGCGAGGCTGACCCAATTTTTCAACAATAGGGCAGTTGCACGTCGACAATGTCACAGCTAGAGAGCCACGGAGCTGTCATCAGCATTGATATGTTCTAGGCAAACTTCTGCTTGCGATCCGCGTGAGTGTTGATATCATGTCCATGTCTTCCTCAGAGGGCTTGACTCGAGTCCCGCGAATGACGTTAGCCGTTGCGAAGCTGCTGTTTCAAACACGTGAGTCCGGCAGTGGCTGATCCATAAATAGCCGACGCCTGCCGATTGGTGGAGACGACTCGAATGCAGGGCCACCTTCAAGCCCCACCGCCAGCACATGGGGTTCACTCCTCCTGGTTGTGCCTGGGCGAAACCCTTGAACACTCATTACGCCCGAGGAAGAGCTGTCCTGGTGCTTGACTCGCAAGGACAGCGCTACTGACAGCTTTCATGCTGACAGCAGACTGACTGCAGCACTTCCAGTACCCGACCACGCTCTAGCCTAGCGCAACATCTTGCTCGGCATGGCCATCTTCGGCTCGCAAAACTCGAAGCCGAAAAGGCTACAGCGCCCCCCAGACCCAGTGCTCGCTCAAATTGCGGCTCTTCCATTGCAACGACCACCTGCACAACCACTACCAGCTCAGACTCACACCGTGCCATGTCGGCCACCTACCCAGAAGCTCATATCATATACCAGTGCTCCTCCAATAATCCATCCAGGAAGGAGTACGAGTCGACCGCATGCTCAACGGCCTCAAGGCGCGCAACCTCCCCAACAATATCGCCCGCCGCAGCTTCCAAGGCCTACTGTCGCGCCGTGTACGACCTTGTCTCCAGTTGCCACGCCACCGGCGACGTGTGCTGCTACTGCTCCCGCTCCTCAGCCTGGGGCTTGGCTGGCCCAGGGCTCTCAACGCAGAAATGTCGACTCGCAACTCTGCAGGCTCATCTCATCGAAATTCGAAAGCGTCCTCACCTTGATCGACAGTGATCAATTCAATGGAGAGGAGCACGAACTTGGTCAGTGATTCGAAGCCAGAAATTGTTGATATAGCATGTTTGCTGAACTTCTCGCAGTCGTCTCTCAACCGGTGCTGGATATTCGAGGTGGCGGGTCTCAGGCGGTTACAAAAGAAGTATCCCGAAGAGCGGACCAAGCTATTTCCAGTGCCATCACCAGCACCAACTACTTCTGCAAAGCCAATCTCTACGCCAATGCAACATTGCCACCATATCTGCCACCACTAAAATTGTACGTCGCTGGGAGCTTGTTGAGGTGCAGCAGCGCTAACGGCAGCAGTTATCTCCCAACATATCCGCTATTGTGCCTTGCAGCGCAGTTCTCTCAGAGGGTCTATACGAAGCCGTCAGGCTCGGAGCGCCATACGCACGTGGAGCCCGATTGGCGACTAGGAACGAAGGCGATGGTGCTCAAATCGGTCCCAATCGACCACATGGACGTTGTCGTCTTTGCTATCCGAGGCAGTCAGACCTTCATGGACTGGGCTGTCAACCTGAACTCGGCACCAGCTGCTCCCACCGAATTTTTGGTATGAAAACCATCTATTCGAACGACCGAGTAATGCTGAATGGGTATAGGATGACCCAGGAAATCTATGCCACTCGGGCTTTCTGTCGGTAGCGCGCAAGATGATTAAACCCGTCGCCGCACGACTGCGTGGTCTTCTTGAGGAGGATCCGTCGCGCGCCGGCAGCTCGCTCTTGATCACTGGGCACTCCGCTGGTGGGGCGGTGGCTAGCTTGCTCTACGCGCACATGATTGGGAGAACAGTGCAGTCAGAGCTTAACGTTCTTACGGGAGGTCGGTGCAGACTCGCAATATCATTTGTGCGTGACTCTGACACATGAGGGGTAGTGTTCAAGCGCGTACACTGTGTCACCTTCGGCACCCCTCCCGTCTCGCTCCTCCCACTAAACAAGCCCTCGGACGCCCGCCTGCACAAATCAATGTTTCTGTCGTTCATCAATGAGGGCGACCCGGTTCCCCGAGCCGATAAAGCGTACATGCGATCGTTGCTGAATCTCTATTCGTCTCCGGCTCCACGGACATCATCTGGATCTTCACCATCCCCACAACCAAACCGGCCTAGCCCCCTCGGTGTATGGAAGAAACCTCGACCTCAAAAAGCGGCTAGAGAACCTCCTCGGACTCGGGCCATCTGGCCGGTTCCACCCTGTGCGCTCTCCAACGCGGGTGAGCTCGTCTTGTTACGCACCACCGCGGCCAATAACCCTTCGAGCACCGTCGAGGACTCGGTGGTCGCCTGCACCACCAGCGATCAACAGCTGCGTGGGATCGTCTTCGGGGATCCGGTCATGCACATGATGAAGCTTTACGCCAGCCGCATTGAGACTTTGGCGACAAATGCTGTTTTGGCCAAGGGGTTCGAGTAACGAATATCGAGTTACTCGAGAAGTCTTGCTCATGGCCGCATTCGCAACAGCATTCTCATCTTGTAGCCTTGACGGAGATGCTACGTTCCTGGTTACATTATCCATTGGCAAACCGCACACAGCCTGGGATTTGTTTCTTCTGTGGTTTGGGTTGCAACACTATCTCCACAAGCTGGAGATAGCTTACCTCAATGATTGGCGTTGATTAGTGCTGAGGAGATACATATATACCCATTTGTCCTTCCCTATGTTGACGAATCTACATTTTCCGTTGGATAAAGTGTAACAACCAGCTACCCGTTCTCACATTATACGAGTCTTTCACATTCACAATCAAGTACATTAACAAGTTGTTAATCATCTAATTGAGTACTATGGAACCAAAATCGGACCATATATGATATTGCATGGTAAGGTGATAAGAGGAGCAGAAGATCAAATGTTTATTCAGCTATGTACATGCCATTCTAATTCCTTCGTTTCCATCACATTCATATCTATTTTACATATTGTCCAGTCTCTCTTTGGCGGACTCCTTGGCCTCGTCCGAGGTATTCGGGTTGTTCAGGGTACTGACGTCATGTCAGTCACTATCGATTGTCATAGAGCTGGGAAACATACGCCTTCAATCCTCCAGCGACATTGTTCGGGTTCTTATCCTCCGACTTGGTCTTGCCGACATCTCCGCTGTCGAACTCCTTCTCCAGAACCTCTTTGGAGTGCTGCTTGGCCTCATCCGAGACGTCTGATCCTCATCAGCACGAGACTTCTCATCCAGTTCGAAAGGGACATACTCGGGTTGTTGATCGTAGCCTTGTGGCCGCCAGCAACGTTACCAGGGTTCGCCATTTTGAATATTTGTGTTTAAAAGACTATTGGATTGTTTAGATGCGAGGGTGATGATGGTTTAATAAGGATATATGTGTTACTCTGGCTCTGAAGATGATGGTAAACAGGTGGATTAATGGCGATTCTTATACACAATTCCCCAGCAACCATTTAGGCTCAGCAGCATCCGTCTTCCCCTGGACTCGAAGCCGAATGACGTCGACCACTCCCCAAGCTTTCCCATGGAACTCCCATCCTTCGGACCTCGATGCTGCACTGTTCCACTGAAGCGAGTGGTGCCTACACTGGAGCTAGTCCCTGAAACCCCCTCATAAGGCTGCAGCCGCGGAACCAATCATGGCTACTCCTTTCTCATCAAATCCAGATTTCTTGACTACTAGTCCAGCCGGTGACGTGAAGGATGACCCAAATGAGGAGAGGAGTCGACGAACATGACGCAGCATTCCTGGTTCCATCGAGATCGGATCGGCGCGATCTCGATCGGGCGGAAAGTCAATCTCTGATCTCGCGGCGGCAGTCGGGATTGCCGAGACGACGGCGCGTCGCTTGTTGAAAAGCGAAGCTCCCCCTGACGTTGTTTGTGCGGGGTATCCCTATGGATTCCTCCTCCACTATGCGATCCACCGGGCGGCCTATGCATGATCCTTCGAATGCTGCTTTGGGGAAGGGATGTAAGGACTGACGTATAGAGGATACCGTCACCGCTGAATTGGCTACTGTAACGCGCGAGGTCGGAAGATTTGTGGGAAACATAGCTACGTCAGGGCGCAGAGCGGCTGTGGAAGAAGCATGGCGCCTCGACCAGGCTTGCTCCGGAGCAGACGCTCAATGGTATTGCTAACGGGTAGTGGGTTTTGGGGCAGGCAAACACTTGGATCCATGGAAAAGGGGGAGATCTGACCCTTCGTTACTGAAGTTGTGAGCAGACTACGTTTCGCAGGGCATACACGATCCTGCATCTTGAGCCTTCTAAATGAAGTTTGTAATATCCTTATCGTCCGACTGGTGCCTCGAGGTCGAAAAACTCGGATCGGGATTCGTTAAGGTTAAAGAACCATACAGAGAAGGCTGTGTCGAGAGTGGTTGAATACAATTATAGGATTTCTTCTATTGCTGGAATTGAATAATTAGCGTCGTCAGTGCCTCGTTGTTCCTCGTTTATTGAGCTCTCCAACACCAAGCTGCTATGGCTCCTTTCATTACCCACTGTTGTCCCAAACGATGTCTAGTGCCTTTAGTAAGGCAAGCTCGATGCAAGAACATACTACATCTCTCTAGATACAGGAGGTCCGAATCAAAACGTCGCATCTTATCTTGACGAGAGCAGGCAAGCCTAAACATGATCAACCCAAGTGGATCCAGATAGAGCCTGGAAGTTGTTCCAGGTAAGTTGTCACTCCAGACAAAAGATATAAATCTAAATGGGTTTCTGTTGAATTCGAAAAACGTAAAACACGTTACGCATGTCAAGGTTGACGGAATGATACAGAGGGGTGACAGAAGTTTGCACAACATTTCAGTATCCGTCACCAGCTGTTTTGCCGCGGGTACATGAAATTTGTGCAGACTTCTGTCACCCCACTGTATATTCAGTAAAATATCTTACCTTTAATGAATATCCTGAGGAAGTGAATCGCGATGGCTGAGAAAGTGCAGACCAAGCTGAATCTTCGCTCAATTTTGGTAATCCCAGGAGCCAAAACTGAATATCATCAGCAGCCTCAACTCATATACTGATTTCTTTCTTGAAGCATTCACTTAGGGCCTCGGTGAATAGTTGAGCCGAACAGCTGCACGTTGCCGCTTAACGCCGGTCTTGACGTAACCTAATGGCGGGCCATTGGTGGGCAGTTTCCTCCTTGTGGACACGGCGGACGGTGCCGGCAATTGCTCTCAAAGCACGTCTATCCGGTCGTCCTCCGCTCACATCCCCCTTTCCGTCATCATCGCTCCCACAAGATTTGATATAAGGCAGCCGTCATCATGGTTCATCTTTCAAAGGTCACGAAGGACGCCGAGGCCGACAACCTCTCCCTTAAGAAGCTTGAGATCAATGATGCGATTCACAATGAGTACACGACCTCGGTCTACGGCAGCCGATTTGCGGCCCAGGACTTGCCAAAGCTGGAGATGCCGGAGCAGGAGATGCCTCGAGATGTGGCCTACCGTTTGATTCAGTAGGCATATCCATGACTTGGAGATTCCCTTACTAATTCGACCAGTGATGATTTGAGTCTGGATGGCAATCCCATTCTCAAGTAAGATGCTTAGTCCCCAGGTTTGCTGAGCATGATCAGCTCTTGTTGACGGCATGACCAGCTTAGCGAGCTTTGTCACGACGTACATGGTGGGTTACTAGAATTATGGTGAAGCTTCATTTGCCTGTGCTAAACAGGCCTCAGGAAGATGAAGCAGAGAAGCTCATGCTCGAGGCCATGCCAAAGAACTTGTAGGTTGCCGATGCTAGAATTGCTTCGAAAGCGGGATCTCGATCGCTAATAGTATCTATAATAGTATCGACTATGAGGAATATCCGCAGACTGCAGACATTGTTAGTTTTTTAAAGATTATCTGCAGAGAGTCCCGCTGAAATACTTTTGTTGTCAAGCAAAATCGCTGTATCTCGATGGTGAGATCTCAAGTTTGCGAGATTCCAGGTCTTAATGCTCACAGAAGAATAGCTTGGGCGACTCTTCCATGCTCCTCTCGACGAAGCCAGCCAGCATGCTGTCGGCACGAGCTGTATCGGTAGCTCCGAGGTATGATTCCTCAGGTGAATATCGTAGTCCTGCTCTAACTGAGATTCGATCAACTAGGCCATCATTTTGGGCACTCTAGCCATGAAGAAGGTCGCAAGGCTCTTCCATGTAGAAATAGATCGGTAGCTTATGGGTTTTCTAGCGATGGCAAAATAAGCGGCGAGCTGCGGGCAAACCGTGCGATCGGCCAAACATCGTGATGTCTTCTGCTGTTCAAGGTGAGCTTCCCGCAATCCCTATCATTGCACCGTCATTCCTTAGCTAGAAACATGAGCTAATTTGGGAGTTTTAAGTCTGCTGGGAGAAGGGTAAGGCTACGGAACAACATGTTCCCTTCTTTTGTCCTCATTGCTGATTAGATTACAGCTGCACGATATCTGGACGTCGAGGAACGCTATATCTACTGCACGGAGGATCGCTATGTTATCGATCCAGAAGAGACGGTCAAAGCTGTGGATGAGAATACAATCGGCATTTGCGTCATCCTGGGCGTGACATACACGGGCGAGTATGAAGATGTCAAGGCCGTCAACGATCTGTTGGTCAAGAAGAACCTCGATTGCGGCATTCATGTGGATGCAGCCAGTGGAGGCTTTGTTGCTCCCTTTCTCACTCCGGATCTGGAGTGGGACTTCCGGCTGGAGAAGGTGATCAGTATCAATGTGTCTGGTCATAAGTATGGCCTTGTGCGTGGGAATCGTTTCTTCATCTGCTTGGCAATCAATGGCTTATCGCTGCGCAGGTCTACCCGGGCGTTGGTTGGGTGCTCTGGCGTTCCCCGGAGTACCTTCCTAAGGAACTCGTCTTCAACATCAATTACCTTGGCGCGGACCAGGCCTCCTTCACTCTCAACTTTTCCAAGGGTGCATCTGCCATCATCGGCCAGTACTACCAGATGATCCGGCTCGGCAAGCGTGGATACAAGGCCATCATGGTGTTAGTACATTGTGTTCAACATCCTGATCATTCACGAGCTCAATATTCCTTACAGAAACTTGAGGGCTACTGCAGACTATCTGACCATGGCTCTCAAAGAACTCGGGTTCATCATCCTGTCCAAGGGTAATGGACATGGCCTGCCCGTGGTGGCATTCCGCCTTAACCCCGAGCACAAGCACCAGTACGATGAGGTGTGTAGACTTCAGAACTTTACTCCTTGCCGGCTACTAATACTTTGAAGTTCGCTATCGCTCATCAATTGCGAGAGCGTGGATGGATTGTGCCCGCCTACACCATGGCGCCGCACGCGCAAACCATGAAGCTCATGAGAGTGGTCGTGCGAGAGGACTTTAGCCAGAGCCGGTGCGATCAGCTGTACGTGTTTGACATCCACAATGTGCTATTCTGACATGGGACTGACACCGTATCTAGTGTGATCGACATCAAGGTCGCCACTGAGATTCTCGGCAAGATGGACAAGAAGAGCCTTGACGACCACCTTCAGTATGTTTTAGTATTCCAACTAATCCAAAACGCTACTGACTGCTGTTTCCCTTACAGACGTGTCAAGGATACGGCGGCCGCCCGGAAGCGAATTCACCATCACCCGCACTATAAGCATGAGAAGCATTCGCTTCAGGGCAAGACGGGGAAGACACATGCCGTTTGCTAGATGATAGAAGTTGCGTATGGATCACCTTCACTTGGCGGTAGACAGCATGTACGGAGTGCCACCTCAAAAGGCCAGCCCCGAATAGAATAAACATGGAATACATACTCACATGTCCTCCGACTCGAAAACAAATATAGCCATGTCTCTCCTGAAACTATATGCTCGCATATTCCCCGCCCTACACCATGGCGTTAGGATTCGAGCATCCTGATCCACTCCCACGGTCATGATGTTGTCCGTAGGGAGAGTGCCATAAGCAGGCTTTCAGCTAGACTTTTGTCAACGTCATAGGGTGGCGCAAGGTATGACAGGTCGGTCCGTCGGAAAAGTGGTCTAGCTATGCGGATGATCAAGCACCACATCTAACGGGGCAAAGGGGGGAGTTTCAAAATCATCGTAGGAAGCATAACAGAGAAGGCTAAGACACGGTCACTGACTTGCTCCCAATGCCATCAACGGGGTTACAGTCATCAGTCTTGTTGAAATGCAGCATCATGATTTAGCCAGGTGGGTGATTCATCCAGATGCCTTACTCGGGGCTAGGGGACATGCGGCTACATACGTTTATCTGAAGTGATATGGCGTTCTTAAGTATGAATGGAGGGCCATGCGAGTATGTATCCCAAGAGACTTGGTTCAAAGAGCAACGAATCAGTAGTCAGCCTCAGTAATAGGGCATCTTCCATGCAGTGAAATGTGTGTATTCTCTGTTGTAGTAGGACAACGTAAGATCGAATCCAGTTACAAAGCAGACTCCTCCAGGGTATCCCATACCGTGTCTCTCCGCTGCTGCAATATCAATTACCCAGTCCGTAACACTCAGATACCGAAAGCCGGCTGACAAGCAACGAGAGGCAACGATTGGAAATGCACTTGATAGCCCTGGGACAAGAAAATTCTCTTGACCAAACGAAAACTTAGGTGGCCAAATGACCTGCAGCATTCTCATCATCCCACAGGCCTTGGCATTCGAAATCCTTGGCCCCCCATACTGGCAGGACTGAAGCTGGGCGTAAATGCCTTGGGCACTTTTCCAGCCTGGGACGAAACGGCGGCGCCGAACTCGGAGGCCATCCTGCTCCAGTCTGTGCCCTGCACGGCACCCTTGACCCTACCCTGCACGGCCTTGGGGATCTCGGCGAGGGAGAACTCGCTCCGTCCCATATTTTCTCTTCTCGTCCGCTCTTGCGCCTTCTTCGCCAATGCCGCCGCCATCTCCTCCTCCTTGCGCTCAGCTTCTCCTCGAAGCATGGCAAGCTCGTAGAGCACCTCGTAAGACTTATATTTGCTGTACCTCTCATCAATATAGCAGTTGCCCGGCCCTGTTCCTCGACATGTCTCGTATTGTTCGACCATGTTGAGCATCAGTCGGTTCTCCGAAGCATGGCGCAGCTGGTATTTATACATGGTTAGTCGGAGACGCCCAGAGACCTCCACGTCTTTCGAATGTGACGGAACGGTACGGTATGTCGGAACGGGCTTACCGCTGTCTGAATGCAGTCTTCAATGCACTTCCCGTCTTTATCCTCCGGCTGATAGAGATAGTGAGTGAGGACGCGGACCCAGGTTTTGGAACCATACAGCGCTGGAGGCTGCATCGGTCCAGGTCGGAGCTTTTCCGGCGATGGTGGCTGGAAATGGATAGTCCCTGGCGGCCCTGCTGGGGCAATGGTTCCACCTGCCCTCAACAGCAACAGTGATGAGCGAACTAGGCCAAGAATTCCTGGAATATGTCCAAGTCGTGTACCTGATGTCCCTCCCTGCTTGTTCTTGACTACTAACGCTCCAATGCCCCCACCTACAATCCCACTCCCAAGGCCAATCACCGCTTCGCGAGGAGTCGGTAGGAAAGACTTCCACCCAGCATCTTGCGAATCATCGGAACCATCGGGCCTTCTCTGCGGGTCATCCTGCTGGGCCACAGGTGCAGCTTCGGGGGCAATGGAGCCTACAAGGACCAGCAAACACGGCAAACGAAAGAGAAACATAGCGGTATGCTACGTGCTTTGAGGCAACAATATAGTCAGGAGCTAACTGACGGGAAAGAAAAGTTGAGATTGAAAGATTCCACCGGGACCTTTCTTTATAAATTTCAACTGGACCCATTGATGCGGCATTAACATGGCGACACAGTGTTGCGATGCCTTCGTATGGTGACTGCTTGGAAGGTGCTCCACGGTCATGGCAACAAGGGTTTCCGGCTGAATACTCGTGTGGCTACAGTAGGACCTGACGACTTCCGCAGGGATCCGCATCACGAAATCAACCCGGCGTGCCCGGGAGGCTTAAAAACTCGTGCTCGTGTCGCGTCCCACTGACCGAATCGGGCGCTTACAGATTGAAGTCCGCAAACGAGGAGTGGAAGTCAAAGGCAAACTTTCATTCCATGTGGGAAGGAACATGACATCCAACTACCAATTGAGGTCTCCTTGGAATCAGTAGAGACATGGCACACCCATCCTGTCCAGTAGGGAGTCACTGTAGAGTACGAGCATTGAGTGCTCGTACTTTTCCTGTGTTTTATTTCATTATTCAATCCGAGGAGGCCAGGGGAGCGTGAAGGCGGATCTGTCCAGAACCGGGTCACAACATGTGATCAATCACGATATTGGTGACGGAGTAGTCTGCGTGAGTTAGGCCACACATCAGAGGGTGATTTAGAGGAATTACCACCATTGCTGGAGGAGTTGTTCTTTTGTTATGAGTCTAGTGGCCAGGATTTGCGGTTGAGTCTGAACGGCCCTGGGCTGATGCAGGTCGGCTACCTGCCGAGGTGATGTCTCTGTGCTACCACACGTCGAGCAGTCGGGTGGTACCTATTTCCTACCATTACCTGGTGACGGATGGATCTCTTCCCCCATGGTGCTGAGGCCGCGCATCTCAACAGCCAAATAACGTTGCACAGACGATGGCAAGGACATATGCGACGGTCGTACATTTACGGATGCCAGCCCATGAGATGAGGGTTTCTTGCAGGTACCACAGAACATATCAGAAGAGCCTTTCAGCGGATGGTGGAATCGTCAACCTCCAGCGTTATTTGGATCATTCCAAACTTTCAGCAATCAAAAGATGCTCTACACAACTTACTTCTCCATTCATGGCTGCGTCGGCTGTCGATCTCAAATGAATGAACGGTAAAAGTTCCACCATCACAGCAAGATAGTACAGTACAGAACCCCCTGTTACCTCCATTCCAAACACCCACACTGACATGACCAGACACACAAACCCAGTGCAAGCTTCAGTGAATGAACGCAGGACGCGGAACAGTCGCCCCTCCAGCGAGCCTTATCGGCCTGTTCACCCTACTCAAGAGTGCTGGCCCGAAAGACGGATTCCGGACGGTATTCTGGACGCCGCTCATGGCCGATGAGAACCTTTGCCGAGCTGTGTTTAGCATCTCTTCCCCATTGAGTTGGAAACGGTTGTTGCTGCCGCCATTGCCGCCATTGCCATTCTGCTTTTTACGTTGCTCCCTATTCGCTTCTTCTATCATCCTCTTGAAGACCTTGTTCTGTTCCTCGATTTGTTGTGGAGTGAGAAGCCGTGTTGCTGGCCGACCCCACAGGCGCACTGCTCTCTCTTTGCAGATACGGTTCGCAACCTTCTCATGGGCGTCAAGCCAGTCCTGTTGAGTTGGGACCCGTCCGGCCACAATCACGAATCCCTGCAGCTGATAGAGCTAGTATTGGTCAGCCCCCCTTTCTTCTTGTCCTAGTCTATTGGGTCGACACCCCCAACCGCACGACGTTGCAATGGGGCCTGCCAGCTACTTACCCATTTGTAAATGCAGACAGCATACTCCATGTCAGGGCCATTAGGTACAGGCTGATCGGGCCCTACATAATTCTCCTGGAATTGTTCGTTGAATTGAGGATACATCCGCCAACTCTCCGTCCGGCGCTGGAGACTGGATCGTTTGAGCAGAGACATTCTCGCGCCAGCAGGTTCTAAGACCGGACTGGCAAAGGCAACGGTTAGGAGAAGCCCGAACAGGAGAGATCGGACGGTGGATAATATGACGATCATGGTGGGCCGCTCGAATGTCAACCTGAATTTTACAAGAGCAAACTCCAGGAAGCAGGACGTCGGAGGTAATGGTAATGTATGTTTGTAGGTCTCACTTCCGCCTTCGGCCGCTAGAGAAGGGGGCAGAGATTAATCGCGTACAGTTGCAGAGGTGCTTTCGAGCTGATATATATATTGAACGGCCATCTTGAACACGAGCCAGAGGATGATACTCTCAACTATGTTCAGCCATCCTAAGAACTCGAAATTCCCTCAAGCGCAAGCAAGGGTGAATATCCGATCCGATTATGGGTGAAAGAGCTCAAAGCATGAACCGCGGACCGTTATGCGAACAGACTCAGGCCCGAGCATACGATTTTATCCAGGTTGGCGTAGTGACGGACCGGTGATCCGGTCGTACCGTACTCGTACTGGGTCCGAATGCTTCCAGCTTCCAAGACGACTAAGGGCGCTCCAAACATCACCAACCAAATATGTCCCGGATGGAGTCTGGTCTAGGTCTTCATTATATAAACAAAGTATTCCCATCATATGACGCACCACTTACACCTATTTAGGAAGCTCAATTGAGGTTCAGCAGCGATAATGCGCGTGGCATTTATCCGATTTCGATACGCTGTTTAGCGCTGCGAAACTCAATCGTCAGAAGGTTCAAATGCATTCCAGATGAGCGCCTCGTCTTCTCATCATATTGGTGAGTAAAGGAGTCTTGGTACCTGACCTCAAGGCTTCTTTCGTAGTTGAATTCAAGCTCGGGGTCGATGCTTGCAAGACAACTGCGGTCAAGCCAGTTCGTCTATCTTATCGCTATGCATTTTTATTCTACCTAAATAAATACCTAGAATCTAAGTACTCTAGGTAGAGCACAGTGTCCCAAATGCGCAGATACCCGGACAAGGAGAGCACAGAGACCTTTAACCTGCGCTTGCAAGGCAAGACATTGGGTTGACACAAGTTTCCGCTATAGGTCTAAAACATCTACCGGTCAAATGGGTGAGGGAGAACTTTCTGGTAAATTAATTCGATTATCAGATATTGGGCCTTCTGTCGACCGTCTGGAACATCGCAAGTATGTGTCTACCCTTCAAGTTCATCGAATGCTACTCAAGTGGACGAAGAAATAGCAACAATAAATTTTAAGTACTGCAGTTATAGTTGAATATATTCCTAAGGAACTTCACACCGCAGCACCCATCCGTTATTCATATCCGGGGTTTTCAAGAAGGAGAAGGCGAATAATAGATGGCCATCTGCAATCCCTTATGGGTCGATTCTTATAGGGAGGAGTTATGTTGATATGGGATGGACTTAAAAGGCCTCTATTTTCTCATTTCCCCCCAAAAATTAGACATTAAAGCTCCATGTTGCTACGAGAGCTGATAAGTTTGCCTTGGTTCACCGACGTCTTCGTGGTAAGAGAGACTCGAATTTTCGCATACAGTGCGCTTCTGCTAGGAGTATTTCATGGCAGGTAGAAAATAATATAATATTGTCTTAAGGAGATTTATTCTTATACTGAATTGGTGGACTGAAGGGAAAACAGCGCCGAAAGAAGCTAAGCTGGGCTATGCCGATTGGCTGAATTCATTATGAGCTATGCCGAAAGAGGTTAGAAGGCTCCTTTAAAGAGAATCTGGCTGCCCCTTGGGCAGGCAACGCTCATGGGTAAAATCAATATTGGGACGGCTACATATCGGGCGTATTCTTTGGCGGACCTGGCACATAAAAGGTACTTTATATATTCCGAGCTACCCGTGCTGGGCCATTTATTGTTTCAGTCGTGGGCGCCTTTCGATATCATTATGTCAGCAGCCATTGAGCCTCATTAGAGGTCACTTGACAAGGCCGCTGAAGGCTCGTCATCGTAATTCCCAACAGCACACTTCTTCCCAGATAACTGACACGTTTCTAAGTTCAGTTTAAGAGAAGGACCATCTTTGCTATGTTGTCATCATCTTATTCGAAATATTGTGTAGGGAACAGGAGGTGTCATTCGACTGCAACTTCATTGAGTTTACGTCTCTAAGTCCCGCCAGTCTCAAACACGATAACTCAAACGCCGGGCGCGATGGGATAATTCCCCAAGTCGCACTCCACTCGCAAAGCCCACGGGCCTTTTTATTCTATTCCGGGGTCGTGGATTGCGCGAGGCCAGCCCTCGAACATCTCGCTTCAGTCGATCGTTCGCTGCGCCGGCCGAAGTGTTCTGGCCTGAAACGCATCATGAGGCTGAAGATCAGGTTTCGCGAAAAGGGGGATGGCAGAGCCGCATCCTTAACGACGAACTGAACTCGGCCCTGTCTTGGAGATCCTGATACCTTGGTCAGTGCTGCTGTGGCCCTCCTTCCCGATGCATATTTCTGTCTCTCATACGAGGCTGTGCCTGGCCGGATGAACACCAGCACCAGCTCTCTCACCGGATTTCGAAACAGCATGTGGATGAGACTTCGCGACGCCACGTTTGGTGGAGATTGGCGTGTTGGAGCGCACTTCTGGAGGTGTTCAACACGGCTCGGGACGAACTTCGGCCTCAGCCGCACAACCTCCAGCCATCAATCCAGCACCGTTCTGCTTCCTTTCCCCTTTCCCCAACTCCTTCCCGGCCCGCTGCGCCTCCAACCCGTATTTACAGTGCATACTGCTTTGCCCTTCAGAGCGCACTGCACCCCTGATGCCCTCACCACGGAGGATTCGGTAGCTCCAGATTTGCATCTGGAGCTGTCCGGTAGGGTCTGGTGTCAGGAACGCCATCTCTCGCCTACGGTACCGTCGCCCCTGGAAGGATCGATCGAATACTCTAGCGGGCGATCAGGACGTGCTCGTGCCAGCAAGTGAAACACACCTCTCCTGATGGCCACCTGCAGTTAAGCTCCGAAACTGCAATTGGGATGGAGACCTCCAACGGATCCTTTCGGTTCGCTGTTCAATCCGGACCTGGACGTCACTTGGCGGCGTCACGCTACTGGAGTTCTCAGCCGGGGTCTCGCAATGGGACTCACCATTGTCAATTTCTTAAGTTATGGCATGGCATTCTCTAGGCCACCAGCGTGGTGCTCGACGTCCAAGCAGAACTGCGAGAACCACCTCTGCTTGGAGGTACAGCTCTCGAGAAACATCCGAGGAACTCCCCCCACGGCCATGCTGGGATGACTCCATCAGCTCAGGAATCAACGAGATCGGGGAAAATCGACAGGGGAGCTGGTTGCTGCGCCGCGGCCGCATACCGTAGCCAAGCTCATTTGGGTTTGCGGCTCGCTGGAGCTACCTCCATGAGCGACCATGAAAATGCTCAGGGCCGAGCAGGGCTTTGAGGAAGGCATTGACTACCCCTGTTTAATGGACCAGCTGGCCAAGCCGGAGATAGACCGGTCGCCCCGTGCCGTCCATTTTTGGTGGTGCTCTTGGTGGAGAGCACAGCTTCCTCGTCTATGTACGGATCCCGGTTGTGGTGGATGGCTACCCCGGTCTCCTGAATGCCTAGTTGTGGAGTTCCTTTCTCAAAGGATGGCTGTGCCATCGTTCGCTCGACCCAATTTCATTCCATGTATGGATCATTCATTCTATCCTGGCCTGGAATGGCACACTGAAGCACTGTGCCATCCGAAGCGTGACTGGAGATGGATGTGATCCCCCCATCTCGAGATCAGTGCGGTGCTGCGCCCGCTGGCGATGTGTGAGCGGACACCGCACCGTGCTTCTGCGTCGGCATGTTGGCTGGCACGGTTCTCCTCTGGAGGCATTTCGTCGTATGTCTGAGTGTCGATGGCGCCGTTGCTGCTGGACTCGTCAGTTCTATAAAGATCCGCTGAAAACCCCAGAGATTCCATCCTCATCAGCACAGCATTCCTCAGTCAGCTCTTCAGCACTTCACTCTCTTTCTCCAGTCAGCTCTTCAGCAACTGCTCTTCAGCCAACGCTCATTACAGCTCCTCAGCTTTATTCTCCATTCAACCTTTGGATTTCTATATACACGAACGTCGATACGATGCATACCTCCGTTCAACGCCTAGTTGCCGCTTTCCTGCTGGCCGGGACTTTGTACTCCAGCACCGGTCTTGCCGCCCCGGTCGAACGCAATGTCGGTGACCTCGACGTTCGCTCGGCCTTGATGGCCAGGGAGGATCATGCGGTTCATCTTGAGGCCCGGTCTCCCAGGCGATTCGGATCGCGCGGCGGAGGAGGTTCGAAAGACAAGTCGCCGGACGGCGATGCACCCAAGAAGGAGGAGCCGGCGCCCAAGAAGGAGGAGCCGGCACCCAAGAAGGAGGAGCCGGCGCCCAAGAAGGAGGAGCCGGCGCCCAAGAAGGAGGAGCCGGCGCCCAAGAAGGTGGAGCCAGCGCCCAAGAAGGAGGAGCCGGCGCCCAAGCACCAGGGCACTCCTCAACAGGGTACTCCTCAGCAGGGCACTCCGCAGCAAGGCACTCCTCAGCAGGGCACTCCGCAGCAGGGCACTCCGCAACAGGGCACTCCGCAGCAAGGCACTCCTCAGCAGGGCACTCCTCAGCAGGGCGCTCCTCAGCAGGGCGCTCCTCAG
>QQTW01000665.1_pt1 | contig 22168 bp, 24 predicted proteins | sample 1904831 | NCBI WGS metagenome assembly QQTW01 (sample SAMN09435610, study PRJNA476489) | Subsurface metagenome, whole genome shotgun sequencing project. | reverse complement strand
GTGGTATCATGTGCTTCAACACCTTGTCCTTTTTAGCCCATAAAGGTACATCCGCTGGCACGTCCTCCTTTTTCCAATAGTATTCTAGTGCTCGGTGGCTTAGCCGGCTTGACTCGTCACCTGGGTGAATCTTAATATCTTCAATCCGTGCACGTTTTTGTTCTTGTAAGTAGCGGGTAAGAGGAAAATTGTGCGAGTCCATGGAATTGTATTCGACTAGGGAATGGGGACAGAAAAAGGGGATAGGGTGGTCTGGATTGACATTAGACCTCAGACTGCATGCACAGACGGTTCACTTACCTTCACAATCGCACTCTGGCATCCAGCAATCTGGTATCCACCGTTGGGGATCCTCAGCCTCCATCTCAGCCTGCAACTGTTCCCTAGTTTTACCAAGCAAAGCACATTTCTCATCGAGCTTCCTGCTACGAGCCTCGAGTCCTGCACGCTCTTTTGCACTCTGGTCTTCTTGATATGCTTCTACTGAAGTGAAACCCATTTGTTTGACATATTCCTCGAATTTCTGCTGCCTTTCTTTCTTGGATTCATCCGATAATCGTTGAGCCCTTAAGAGCCGCTCATCTAAAGTCATTGTGGAGAATCGAGAGCAGCGTTTGAAAGGTCTCAAGGGTACGCATACTCGAGAAAGGAACCCCCCGAGTCAAGTTTTGACGTTTCAGTATCTTAGCAAATGCTTGGAACTCCTAGGTTCATGATATGGACACTGCAGTAGTAATCATATGTGCTACCTAATCTCGTACTACTACTACGTCAGCTGCGCTGTGCCAAGAGCGCCCGCTGGTCAAGCCCGTTATTCATTACTTACTACGGTACCAGACATGAGTATTGTTGGCTCCAAGCTAGAAACTCTGTATCTGACACTGTTTTTACCCAAATGGATCTTACTTGAAATATATTAGCCGGTGTAGCTTCTTCAATTTGGCCAATGATTTTCATTATAAAAGAAGCAAGTATTACTGGCGCTACAGAGGCCGCCGGGACCTTGTATCCCAAAACTAGCTGCTACTAGACTACACTAACAATACTTATGCCTGGTACCGTAGTACATACTTACTCACCCTACCCGTTCGTCGTCAGATTTTGTGTTTGGAATTGCAAATTCTAAATTGCTGCCAATTTTACTCCAACGAAGTTGGTTACAGTGGTACACGAAATTCTGAGGAATCCTTGGCAACACCCTGCCCAAGAATTTTTCCAGACACACCAAAAATTCGTCGGTCAAAGAAGTAAAAGCTTGGCATATATTTTACAATCTTGCAATATATACGCAAAACGATGCAAAATCAAATAAAACTAAGTGTATAGATTATGTATATCATGAAGAATCATTAGCTGTCAATTTGAAAATCTTTGATCTTATATTGACGGAGTTATAAAAGTTGCTCAGAGAAATAAAAATTCCTCAGAATTATGTGTTTTTCCCCAGAATTTCGTGTACCACTGTATTCAAGTTCAGTTTTTTTCCTGAACCAGGAGCCTACCTCATTCGGGGTGCCGGAAAGGGTCATAATCAACCAGGTCCTCGTCTCAATACTTATAAAACCTGATTGTAAGAGGCCAATGTCGCAATCCGAGGGCTCAACAGCTCCGTTTACTCCAGAATCTTTCGCCGACGACGTCACTAACCCCGATCTGAGAGATGTATTTGCATGGCTCCGTCCTCACTCTAAAACAGCTTGTGCAGCTTACGACGCTGCGGTGAACACATGTATTAAAAACCCTGAAAAGTACAACAACGCGCGCCAGTTTATGCATGCAAATGACCGAGCAATGCGAGCCGAGAGCGTGTTCACCGAGGATGGAGAGACCGCAGAATTCACTCGACTTCAATGGTCTGGAGCATTCAAGTTGAGCCTCAAGATTTTGCCAAATAACCCAGCTGCCGGGTGGTGTCTAGGCACCAATCGCGGCCGGCCTTGGGGAGAGGTGGATCTCCTTCTTGCACCACCGATCAATTCTTGGATCACAGCGAAGGTTGCAGGAAAGCACGCACGCCTCTTCTTCCACAAGGACACCTGGCGGTTAATGCTTGAAGCTCGACATACAGTCACTATGGGCAAGGGAGGCGCATCAGTCGTAAGAGGTTCAACTCCTCGCGTACTCGAGAACGGCGAGCTCATCGAGATCAGCGACTGCTCATACATTTTTGAGTACACTGACCTGTACTCTACACAACGCTTTGAGCAAGATCTTGCCCAATTCATCAGGCAACACCGAGGATCTGATTCGCCATTAAACGAACACCTGTCCCCTTCCCGTACTAGCGAACCGGTTGCGGTAGGTGAGTATTCCTGCTCGCCCAGTGCATTCGCTCAGGGAACTTTTGGGAAAGTGTCTGCAGGTTGGGCTCGGGACGGGACGGCGGTTGCGGTCAAGGTGTTCAAAAGCCCGGTTGAGGAAAAGCTCCGCTCCCACCAACTAATCATGGAGCGCATTGGGGACCACGTAGGCATCAATCATAGAATTGACCGAAACTAATTGCTGAACTTTTCTTCTGCAGGCCAATATTCTAAAGCTGCTGGATTGCAAGTTCCATTTCGATACCGACATCCCTGACGCATATTGTGTTTATTCTCCGCTCGCGGCGGCTAATCTGAATCATTTGCTTGGGGCATATAATGTCGACTTGTCTGTCCAAATCACACTTTTCGCGGACTTCTTGAGTGGTCTGTCGTATCTACATGAACACGGTATTATGCATCGGGACATCAACCCCAACAACCTTACTGTGACATCCTTGGACGATCCGAAAGGAATTATCATTGATCTGGACTCGGCAACGACAGAGGGAGTCTCCACAGACCATCAGCAGGGCACGATACCATTTCTGGCTCCGGAGATCATGCACCTGAAAACGCATGTCAGCTCGATACCGTACGATCAAAGCGTCGATACCTGGGCCGTCGCCCTGAGCATGTGGGCATTGTTTTCAGGTCAGCCTTTTCGCTGGACTGTCTTCGCTCCTCCTCACGAGGTATGGCAGGGTATTGTGACAGAAGGAGCGCATCGCGAGTTTCACCGAAGACTAATCGCTAAGCAAGCAAATCTGAGCGAATTTCGTGCTGTGCAACTTCTCGAACGCATTCTGGAAATGACGAAATATAATTCGGGGATGCGAGAAACGTCGTCGAAGGCGCTTACTATCGTCCAAGATCTCAAAGATCTAAACTACAAGGGACGGATAGCTCTCAAGTCAGGACGCAAGCGGCGCTTGGACGAGGTGCCGTGAACATGACTAAGGCGCGTCTAGAGAGATATGAGAAGAGCAGGGCGTCCTCCTAGAAATTTTTTAAAATCAAAACTTTCAAAGCAATACGTCACCCAGTGCGCAGCATTGAAGTACGCCAATTACTCGATGCATGATACTACTGCGGAAACGAGTGGCGTGACAGGGGCGTTACACAAGGTAGAGGGGGGGCGCCAGCGTGGGCAAGGGAGCGGACAGAGCGAACTGAGCAAGAGGACAGTGAGATGATCAAACAAGGAGAATGGGTGCCTAGCCAGCAAAAAGCAACAAAAGCAAGAGAAGCCACCTGAAGCCCATGAAGCATTACCGACGCCCCCTCCGACTCGATACCACTACTACCACCTCTTCTTCATCATTGTGTACAGCCCGACCCAGTCCGCCTCCGAGTCCTTCAAATGCTACATCAAAGCAGAATACTCATCGACCTCGACCTCGACCCCGGATGTTTGCCTCAGGATCTCAGACGGGCCTTGGTCTCTACCATCTCGGATACGAACTCCAGAAAGAGTCTCAAGACATCAAGTCTGTCATCTGCGTCCGGCAAACATCTCTGCATTAAGGCATTCACGCAAGGACACCGCAAAGAGCAAGGATCAAAGGAGCAGGAGACCCTGCTAAAGCGGCAAAGCTTTAATTATATGACTATTGGCGTGATCCAGGCAGCGCCGCACAAATGTATTATTATCTAGCGGAACGGAATAGCTGACAATGCGGTTTGAATGCAAATGGACAGCGAATTGCTGGATCTGCCTGCCATGACGGACTGAACGATATACCGAGACAGAGGATTGGGCTAGGGCTAGGGCTTGGAAAGCTAAAACCGTGCAGCTCATCAATTTACAGATTATTGCCAACACATGAGGCCCCAACAAGGAGAGGCAGAATACTCTTGGTGGTAACGATCGATGTGAGTCAGCACCTTACTGGACGATATTGCTCGTGGTAGAAGCAAGGTATTCATTTGGTAAGGACGACGCCGAAGCAGAAGCGGCAACGAATCGCGGCGCCGGGTACGATGCATTTTTTGTGACTGGCTCACAGAGGTGAGATTCGACAACTGTGTTCTAATTCTAGGTGAGCTGGACCGTACCGTGGTCTTTTCTTGGTTGGTGGTTGGTTCGGAGCTTGAAAGCCTTGCAGTTCTGCTTTGTTGATCAAGATGTTCTCCAGAAAGATCAGGCGTATAGGAGGCGGACGTTGCGGTACTGCTGTCCATCGAAAGGGAGTCCTCTTTCGGGAGGTGGAGTCCGGGCAGTGAGTGGGTGACTGCTGACTGCGTTGATGCATCCCCCTTCCGGAACGAGCGTGCTCCTTTCAACATATCTCCTTGGTCTTTTCTCGGGGAAAAACTTGCTCCTCGAATGCGGATCTCTGTATCCTTGCCCATGTTGCGACGCTACTCTATTTTCCGCAGAGCGTACGCCACCGCTGGCGGCTTCTACTTTTTGCTACAGGCCCATCTTCGAATACGTACCTGGTACATTCTTATCCTGATTATGGTAAGGCTGAAGCATCAAGGTGAGCAGTAGTTAGGGAAACTCATGTTGCGCAAGGAATCACGGTGCTCTTCCATAACATGTTGAACCTGCTTGATGCTCTTGGTCTCTTGCCGATAGAGCCTTTTTAGTTTGCTCCCAATGGTACTCCCCTGCTTCGGCAGTAGGCACACTAGAAGGAACTAGAAGCGGACTTAGCGCTAGGATAAAAATAAAGAAATCAAAACACATATTATTATCGACTCTTATTATTTGTAGATTTTTGATGTGCCCAATCTTCAAGACAAAACTACTAGACGCGGCTAGTGCGAGCGAAGAATTGTAGCGATAAATCGTGTGGCTGGGGTGGGAATTCGTGGACTGGTAGTAGACCATTGTATGAGAAGAGACGGGAGTTTGTCATTGTACCAGTCCTACAGGCACAGCATCCTATGCAGCGGCATGTCCGATGAATGACCGTCGGTCCTTGCTTGAGACAGAAATATAGCCTGATAAGGAACCAAAAGCCGCTTCCATTTTCTTCCCATCTTCTAGAAATGTTGAAATTGTGCCTGGAGATTTTGGGCTCCAGGTGTTTCATTGGTGCGGAAATTTCCCGCGAATGGAAATCCGATGGCTGCGAAGAAAACCACAGAGGGGTTTCCCAGAAAGGGATCGGCTGGTGCGACGAGGCTGGAAGTACGCGATCCTGCCGTGGATGGACGCCTCGTTGTGACCTTGCAGTCTTTGATGATCTGTCAAACCGAACAATGCCTAGGGCTCTGTTGCTTTGTACTCCTTTCACACGTCGATGTGCAGGATGACAGGAGACCAGCGGACGTAGGGTGAAAGGGCCGAAGAACTAGCGTTGGAGTTGACGAGCAAGTAGCCATGCCCAGCTTCGTTGACATGAAAATAAGGTGCCACAGGCTGCACGGGTACGCTTGTGCTACTGACGCCGTCTGTGAAGCTTTCCCATCAGTGCGTCTTCCAGTAAGAAGAATACTCCTGGGTACTGGGTAGAACTTGTTGAAGTCCAGGATCGCCACCTGCTGTGGTTGTCTACCCTAATTCTTTACCGGCGCCACTCTCCTTTACTTCGCATGTGGCCTTCGATTGCTCCCCATAGACTTTCGACCGTCTCCCTGTCCCTCCACCTCCTGCCTTCCCTTGTTTGTAAATCTACATTCGTGCCATGAGCCTTCTCGTCCCAACGTTCAAGGAAGAAAGATCTGACCCCCGAACCCCAGCTCTTCACCTCGTTGGGTGGATTCTGACCCCTCTCTCCGACATAGACACCCAGGATGTGCCCGAAGAGCTCTTGTGGTTCACGCCATTTATAACTCCGAAATTGCCACACTTGACCTGTCGTAAAGACGGCTACAACACGGTTCCAGTAGTCAGGCTTAAATTGCTCAGGACTATCAACAATGATGAATCTGTAGGGGCGCCCGCTTGGATCAAGAGACCGCAGAGGTCGGGTGATATGGAGCAAGTTGGTTGACGTCTGGGACGAAAGTTGTGGATGGTCTGCCGGGACAAAGAGTCCAGAGTCGAGGAATGACTTGATGTTTGACAAGCGCAGAAGCGAAGATGCTGATGGCGACAGAAGTATGATCGGGTCTTGACGTTTTGACTGAGAGCTTGGCGCCTTTTGAGGACCGGGCTGGGGCCGATTGGCAAGCGTCGTTGGTCCTGGCTTCAAAGGCTGACCAGGACGGTTTTGTTGACCAGGAGGCGGTTTGCGGTGTTTACCCAGAAACATTTCAGCAGTTTTTCTCACGTGAGAGAAATCCTATATCAGAAGACCGTGATTAGTAGACTCAGACCACACAACATCTTTGCAAAGGCGAAAATATCGTTATGGCCCTCACTCACTGTAGGTTTGATGCCCCTGAGCACACTATTACGATCGCCCATCAGCCGCTCCCCATTGTAAATTTCTTGCAGCCTCGCATCAATGACCTTGACAGGTCTGCCTGCAACACCGGTCTGCTGGACGACACCGAGTCCAGCACCAGAGATGGTAGGAACACCAGCACCAGCTGCAACATCGGCCACTCTAGCTGCGATGTCTGTGCTGCCATCACCTAAACTCTCGAGTGGCTTGATGTACTCCGATTCGTCTGATGCCCCCTCCAACCATGTGATAAGATCCAGGCGCTCAACGAAGACCAAATTACGAATCCGTTCGCCTTCCGGGAGCTGGCCATCCAATTCTTGGGCCAAGGCAATATACTCATTGACAGGAACGTCCTTCTTGACCCATGCGAAGTATATGCTTCTTAGATCGACCGCAGTAGTATCTGGTGTGGTTGAGACAAATCGCGTAGAGCCACTTAGCGGCAGGCATTGCGGTAACGGGTTCGAGAAATAGAGATGTGTCGCAACTGCAAGGGAGTCGACCTTGTTAGACTCGGCGGTATTTACATCTTGCGAAGTCGTAAGTACCGGTAAGGCTGATGCTGCTATTGCGTTGCGAAAGAGCAAAAGACCATCACCTAGAGACATGTCGGATCGACAGGGTAATGTTGCGTTCCAGTGCTAATAAGGATTGTCCTTCACAAATGCCTATGTAGCTTATGTATCATCGCAAGAGCTCATCTTGTATTCACTATCTAACCAAAAAATCTAGGGTAATTCGCAAAGACAAGTAGCGCAGGCTTGGCATCTAAATCTGCTTTTACGTAGTACTATGAAAACAGGCCACATATAGGCCTGATAGAGACCATGGAATGCTGAGCTTGAAACGGTTCTTCGGCTCAGAAGCTGCTACTGAGGAGCAAAAATAATCCACCACGCAATGCTTTCAATAAGATGATGGCCAGATGTTGGTATCCTGGCAGCGATCATCTCCTCCACCATGGGTATCAATCCAATGCAGTATGAGTCTTCACTTCCCTTACATGGCGAAAGTCATTGAGAAGAAACCACCCAGACTCCTGAAGATGCAAGCTCGAGGCTGCAAAAGTTGCGAGGCGCTCCCGTTAAATGCCACTAAATATCTCCCCAGATTGACGCGAGCTGAAAGGTGCTGCAGCAGTAGTGAGTAATGAGAGCACTCAAGAGCAGACGAAAACATGATGTACAGTCAGTCGTAAACACCGGGCCGTCTCATTCATTACGCTGATGAAGAATAGGTTTGATTTGACGGAATCTGACGAGGCGTGATCCAAATGCTTTGAGTGTATTCGTCTTGCGGAGTCGGGATTCCCTACTTGGTAGATCTACTCATCGATCTTTCTAAGGGAGCTGGGCCGGGTGAGAACGCTCTGCCCGACAAGCCGAGTTCTGCCTCATGTTCACGCAGCAGGTTGGAGTATTTTGGGTCCCGAACAAATTTTGGCACAGAGTCCTGTACGAGTATTAGATCTGCAGAATGGATGCTAGGGTCCATGCTTACACTCGACATGAGCTTAAATACTGAAACTTGTGCATGTTCGAAGAGCTCAACCACTTCGCGCAGACTCTTGAGCATTGATTCTTCATCACCAACTGCGCGAGTCATGCGACTAGCCAGGCTGTTGCGCAAGGCGTGGTCGATATTGAGTTCGCAAGGTGAGCCTGGAGCTAGAAAGGCGTTGTAGAGCCCTGAAACGTTGATTCAGCATATCTCAAGGGACCGGATGCACTACAGAACTTACCATAAGCACCAGCCAAGGTCTCACGTACAGCGTCCAGTCTTGTCAATGCGTTGCTCTTCTCCAGAGCCCGGTAGTTGCTGGTGAATTCTTTTACATCGAGATAAAAGCTTAAATTCTCTTCGCAGAGTGAGTGTATAAGGAACTCTCGGAAAAGTAACCTCAGAGCTGGATCTTGCAAAATCATGTTCAGCCTGTTATTGTTGCCGCCAGGTGCCGACCGAACCTCTCTCCTCCTCCGACGCGAGTCATTGCTGCTGCTGCTATCGTCCCTCGTGATCCACCCACAAAGTCTCTGTCCACGTTCTGTCAACGCATAAATGGCATTCTTCGTTGGCTGGAAGGTCACGTCGGGATTTTGCGATAGATAGAGCCTGTCGGGATACACGCAACACATCAGTGAGTTTCGCACGAACGTCTCTGCGATCTCGTATGTTTCCTGCCGATCGATAGTGCTACAGCAATCAAGAAGCCAGTCTGAAGCTGCTCTACCGGTGAACGAGTTTTTGACCACTTTGTCGGCGAATTTTCGTTCGGCAGCCATCTTGACACCATATATACCGCTACGATAATCACTCAACGAATCCGTGTCTGAAATTGATGGGGTGGGTTTGATATTTGGACCGTCTTGCCCAACGAATCTTCGGAAGATGACTTCGATTGTGCCACGATCTTGAGAGAGCTTGTCCGTGACTGTGTCCCGCTCCACCTCTACCAACTGCATGGTATCCATGGCGAGAAGTGGTTTGATATGGTCAGAATTGATACCATTCCGACTACAGAACCTGTGCAAAATATGAATGCCCTTGGGTGTAAGTTGCCATACTGCACCCTTCAAAGCGAACATTGGCGCAGCTTTGCCATCTGCCGGCTCTATGAATCTGGCGTCCAAAAAGCGCTGGCACACCGATCTGGCCATCTCTTTTGCCATGGAAAAGGTTGTAGTCGTGGTAGTGGTTACAATTCTCGACTGGTCTTTAGGGTCAGGCATGCGATTCGACTGAGAGAATTTGAGGGAGCCCAGGTTGTTGATCGCTTCTTCGGACGTAAAAGTCTGTTCCAACTTGGTAAAGCGAACCCGATGTGAGTTCAATGGAAGGCTGACGACCAGGGTGGAGAAAAGATCTTTGAAGTCTTTGGTGAAGGGCCGTTCTTCGTCCGTCATACGGAGAAGGCGGGACGAGGTCTGGTGCATCTTATGGGAACCGCCAGTGGCTGTCGAATGAGCCTGTGCAGGAGCACTGGTTGGGGAAGCATCCACGGAATGCTTTGCTGAATGCAGCGGAGGTGATCGGGTCGGACTGGGTGTTGAGCGAGGCTCATGGAAGGGTTTTGATTCTGCTTTTGGCATAGGGTGGTCAGGAGGCGAGGGTGGAGGGTCCGCAAGTGAGAGAAATGCTCGTGATTGCCGAGAGAGGCTGCCAGAGGATGTTGCAGAGCGCAGCGACGGGGGTGAGGTATTCCCAATGGTGGTCAGATTGGCAAAAGCACTGGAAGTTTTGTCTCTGGCAAAAGCAGCAAGAGATCGTCGGCTGCTTCTCTTGTGCGCGGAGGGAGAGCGGTAGTGTGAGCCTCGCAGTGAATCTGAGCTGGAGGCGCCCGAGGCCGAATCATAAGGTAGCGAGTAAGATGATGTCGCGGGATAATCGGATCTCGAATAGGATCTGGTAGACGAGGAGATCATGGAAGAATTGTTTGAGCCTCCTGTGCTTGCACCGGCTGACATGAAAAGCGAAAGGTCAAGGCTTGCCGCAACTTGACTAAACTACCGGGCAGCCAAATAGGAGGCTCGACGGTAACAAAGATATGGCTGGTAATTGTGCTAAGCTGGACCACCAAGTACCGAAGAAATGGTCTGTCGCCGGTTCAGGGTTGGTTTGCGGGCAAACGAGACTTTGGGGTCTGAAGATTGGGGGCAGGGCAGGGCAGGGCCGTGTGTGACGAAGGAGGATTTGATCGGCGAGGAATATTCCGGTACGATGTGGCTGCCAAAGGCGGCCTTGGGTCATTGCTTTCTGTGGCGAATCAACCAGATTGACCGGCCGTCAAACGACCCAATTTAGTGCATTTCGTAGGAGGTGATAGTTGGGTAGGGTAACTTACTGGTAACCCACTTTTAAGTTGACTATGGGGCACGGAGAAAAGAAAAGCCAAGGGGTCGGATGGGGGAAGGGGGGGTTTGGAGCTTTCGGGGGGTGGAGGCAGCGAGTCAGAGAGTCAGAGAGTGCGACTAACAAACTACTAAACAGGACCCATTCTTTGGCGGTGCAATGGATTCTTTTTTGGCTTTCTGCCCCTGTCACAGATTCTGTGCGGGCGGAGATACCGTAGTAAGTTACTACTCGTACGTACCTACTACGTACTCTGTAATGATGGGTAGTGGTGGTTTTAAGTGCGGTAGTACTGCGGTAGTACTGCGGTAGTACTAGGGTAGTACTGCGTTAGAAGCTTCCTCAAACGCCGCTAACATCCACGTGTTACGAAGATTGCAGATGGCCACCTGGCAAGAATTTGTGATGCAATAGTAGCTCCATGCCATGCAAGGTCGGCGAATCAAGAGTTGCTGTGCAAGCCGACTTCCGTCCTGGCCGTGTTTGAGGTTCAAACTCTGTCTCTGACATTTCTCAAAGAGCCCAAATCTGAAGGAACTGATTCCCATCGGACAATCGGATGCAGCCTCCTACCTTGTACGATCTGGACAAGTCATAAATCGCTCATTCCGACAACATCCACATTCAATTGGCAGGGGGAGATGAATCTCATCTGTGGGCCTGGTAGGCCGTAGCAACAGCAGAAGTTGACCGCAGTCGCAGTCACTACTAGTGAGCAAGTAGTGCTACTTACGAGCAGCCGCCTGCAGTGGTTAGGGGTAATAATTAGTAAGGGCATTCAATTTTATCGCTCGATCTCTTGGGGCCTTGGCACGCAAATCCTCCGCTTCAGAGTCTGTGTGCGGTGGCATCGAGGGCAAGTCGTTAGTCATACGGGAGAGCAATGTGAAAATCTGCCGTTCCATCAATATGAGATTAATATCATAACTGTACTCCGGACTAAACTGCAGTAGTACTACTACTACTCCTACCATACTATGGTACGTCCGTGTCTAAGTTGTCCACGGGGTGAACACTTACTTAACACAGTTAGATCACGGTTTAGGCCCACTACATATTGGTTGGACTCTGGACCCCAGCAGCTCCATCCATTCGGTTAGCACTAAGTAGTCGCAACTTAGTCACTTGTCTAGGCAGTCTTCCTTCAGGCTCCGCTAGTTATACACAGGTTCCAGTTAATCAACCACAGGTTCGACAGCGGTAGACAAGTGTAAAGCGCTCCTCGAGCAAGGATTGTCGCCAGAACCAGTGATCAAGGAACAAAGAGTTGTATACTCTGCAGCTAAGAGCGCTTGAAACAGATGAGGATGCAACAGGACCTATCCTTGTGCCGCTCGCTGTTTCCCAAGTCTTCCGGAGCGGCGGAGTACATGGAAGCCAAGTGGGTCTGGTTGCCATTGGTATCGAACTATCCCAAACGCGGTCCAGCTTCCCACAAAACACTAGGAGGAGAGACAGGCATCATCAATGATATATAGTAGTGACGTAGAACGACAAAAATACGCAGTACTACTAGTAGTCTTTGGACCAGTAGCAGCGATGTAATAATACTAATATTGTGGTAGATTCCCTGGATACCTGAACGGCCAGGTGAGCAGTAGGCACTATTGACAACTGCGAGAAATGTAAATACTAGTAAGCAAGAATGTGATACACTCTACACACGAATAAAGGTTATGATGGTGGCATTTCGATCGTAAAAGTACTTGTTATGTGCATCTGCAGTCTTCTGGCGCCACCGCAATACCTGTCCGCATAAGGAAAAGGGAACCCTGCAAAAACAAACGGTTGAATCGGCTGTACCGAGGATGTCAAGACACGCGAGTCAACAGCGTGACCCAGACTTTTGGTGCATGGTACCGTACTACGTAGTAAATTTCATTATTATCCGTCTCACCGGTTCCCATGTGGCTTGAGCTACGTGTAAGGTGGATCTCTCTGGAGTCTGCGGGCAATCCCCACTTGCTAGCGTCATCAAGACACGAGTCAAGAAGAACCCATTGCGGGATCAGCATTCAGAAGGCAGCCAGATGGGCACTCTAACTAAGTAAAGGGTGCAAAGGCTGCACAGTCTGGAGGTTAATGTATGTCATGCGTCGTGGTGATACGTATCAGCCAAAGGAACGAATCTCTTACACTGTGCAGCATAAGCACTAACGTAGTGAGCATATCAGCATGTCTCCCTTCCATACTACTCCATACTATTGTAGTATCGTGTAAGCCCAAGTCTGATCTTGCATGCTGTACCAGGAAGCCCCTGGTGCCACGTTGTACATTCATCCTCCGATGCAGGCTGTTGAATTTGCGTGTCCACTCCGACTCCACTGTGAATGGCACATATGAGTGGCTCTTGGCTCATGGCAATAAGCAGCGCGTGGCATTAACTAGTGAAATTAGGGCTTTTAGCTTTTACACCACACAGATAAATCTTGACCTTCTTTCCTGCTTGCAACAGTCTGCGTGCAACCTCGTAATCATTTTCATGCAATCGTCCTTGCAGCACAAGCAGAGGCATTGGATTGAGAGTGTTCTACTCGTGTCATCCATGGTATTGCCTGGCAGAATTGCCGAAAAAGATCGCTGCGCCTGCACTTACCTATTGCAATCGACAGTCGAAAAGCATTGCTGGGCTGCTGGCCAGCCATGGATATCTACCACGAACTAGCTTGCCAGCTTTCTCTGCCTTGTCCACGACTCCTTCACCTGCCCCCTCAAGTTACTCTTCTTCCAAGCGCGCTTTGAACAAACACTTGATCTAAGCTCAACTTCGTCCTCGTAACCCGATTTGTGGACCGCAAAAAGACTTGGCTGCCATGTGGATACGACCGATGCCATGCAATGCATCCTGCATGGAGACACGTGGAGACTGGGATCCCGCCAGCTCAGCAATAATAGGTGACTCCTTCGAAGGCTCTAACGTTAGGCCAATTTAGAACTCTCCTCCACGTGCCAGCCATGAAAAGCTTTGCAGTGACAACGGCTTGCGGCTCGGTTAAGTAACCTTGGTTGTTTGTTGCTCCATCCTTTACAGTGGAGTATGGTCAGACAGAGACTCTCCAAGACAGGGGCCATTGCACTGTGCCACACACACAGGAAGCTGGTTGCTTCACCTACTTGATGCACGTTCACCCATCTCACGATCCTTCGAAAGGATATCATGTGACTGTTACGGACCGTCCTGTTTCCTGAGTTATCATATGTGAAGACCACAACAACAGCTAGCCAAGAAGATCATGTGATTTTCAATATCGACTGAGACATTGTTTCAAACTCCGACTCAGTCATACCAAAGCGAAAGGACACCTTATTCTACCATGATATAGTCTGTCAGCGTGATCTGTCTGTACCATCTGTGGTGGAAGTGAAGGTAAGTCGGGACAATAGACCCTTGAAGACTTGATCCTGTCGTTGGTCCCACATGCGTTGCTCTCAGAGGATTTCATTCCTCCGCGCTAATCAAGCTCCATGCTCGCTTTGATCGCATATCCTCGCGAAGGATTACTAATATCTCCGAGTTGCATCCTAATATATCTTTTCTAGCGTTGAGTCAGCGCAGGCTTCTTCGCTCTGCAAATCATTACCCAGGGTGGAGTCAGCTCAAGCGGGGGATGGTCTGATCGAGCACATCATTTCACCGAAAATCAGGGTCGACTATTGTGTGTGACTCTTGTATTTTGATACTCATATCATAAAGTGTACAAGGGTACAAGGGTGCCGGTGTACAAGTGAACACGAGCACTTTCACCCATGGACTAAATCTCGGCCGTCGTCTAACTACTCTTCCTAACAGAACTACCCGTGTATCTATGGCCTCTTATCACATCCGACAGCGATCCATAAAAATACAACCTTATCATTCGAACCATAACAATTCCCAAAATCAGGGCCTGGACCAGGATCCAGCTCTCTCTCGACTTGTCATCTATTATACACCCAGCCATACATACATACATATATACATCATTCTCCCTATCCTAAATTTACCACCAAAGCTCAGACACTCTCCACGCTTCCTCAGCCAACCACAGTTTTCCGTCTTAGCATCATCAACTTGTCTGTCTCTCCACCCCCCTTCATCCCATTCCTCTATCTAGCCCGCTTAGTATACTCCGCATGCCACCCCCCCTTCTATGACTTGACAATTGTCCATGCCGTAAACTGCTGTCCTCCATTCCGTAGTTATCGCGAAACATCCATCATCCCATGATCCAGCCACTCCGGGACCGGTGTAAATCATCTGCTCGGCGAGCCCGCCGTCTCTACCCACTCGTACGAACCTGCAGTAAGAGAGCGGATTTGGAGGGGAAGGGGGGCGCGGATGTGAGAAGAAGAAGAAGAAGAATAGACATCGATGTAGATATGCTGCACAGTGTATTTACTTTTCTCTTTCTCGCGAAGTCATAGGGGATTGTGAGCGCGATATGGAGATAGTAGATAGCAGTCAGGGGATCACCTCCCAAGGCTGAGGGAGGAAGAGAATGTGATCCGTGAGTCGTGAGAGGTAATGACCGGGATTTAATAGTCGTTGCCAGCGGTCTTTATTCAGGGTGTCGTTCCTGATTCGATACAGCATGTTATTCGAGGCCGTATTCGGAGCAAGTAATCGGCGCAAGCTTGTACGTTCTCCCTTCTCGTCCCCATAATACCCAAACGAGCCACCGCTACCTATTCCTCTCCATCTGCATTCTCTCAGCCGCCATCTCCCATGACTCCTTCCCCATCTACCCACCTACTCACCCAACCAATCACCACATAAACCTCTGCACCATCCCCGGCTCCTGCTCCCACTCAAAGCCGCGATGCAGAAACATCCAGCACGTCACCAGATTGACGAGTAGAAACCAGGCTGTTTCGAGGTAGAGCCACGTCGATCGATGCTCTGCCGCCCGCATGATGAGTCCTAGCAGCCCCTCACTTGGGCTTGACCGTGAAGAGAGTTGGATCGGAGGTGCGGATTCGACGTGTAGGCGCCATATTAGCCAGGGGAGGATGAAGTAGCGAGGTTCGACTAGCGGGGCGGTGATGAGGGAGAGGGTGGTGGATGTCAGGAAGACGAGGAGGAAAGATGCGCGGGTTCGACTGGCGTTTTCTTGTGAGGTACTTCTGGTATTGGAGATGGTGTTGGGAGGTTTATCGCCGTCTTTCTTTGCAAGAGAGGGGGAGGCGTCTAAGGCGGTAGTTGCTGCCCAAGCGCAAAAGTAATATATAGGTATTGCGGCGTATCTGGTCAGGGGGGTTTTAAGGAGAAGTCTGAAGACGTAGAAGACGTAATGGCGATTATCTGCGAGGGTGAAGGGGTGGACGATGGTGTTGAAGTGTACTGCTAGTCCCATGACGGCCATGATAGGGACCGCCGCAACTGGTCTGGGAAGCTTGGTTCTGAGAGAGGTGAAGTCACTGGTGAAGATGTGGATGATATGGGGCAATATTACAGGCCAGGAGAAAAACATGATGTACGCCCATACATAGAGCATCTGTGGAACGTGGATGCTGGCAACGTGATTTTCTTTGTCGCCTGACAGACAAGTCAGAAATGACGATTCAGGGATAAGATAAAATGAGCGTACCTAGGACTACGCCACCATTGACAAGTAAAAAAGTCAAAAAAGAAGCGAGAAGAGCAAGGTACGGCCAGAGACTCAGTGAGAGCGAGATTGGGTCTTTCAGTGCTGCGGTAGCCAGAGAGACGGCGGTCTTGATGTAGTCTTCACTTGTCAGTAGTATAGTTGAGATGGTCAGTTTAATATACCTTCTAGATAAGCTTCGCTAACAGGCGGGTCATATACTGCTGTGGAAACATAGACAGGGCCCACAGATTTATTCGCTGGAGGCTGCTGTGTCTTCTTGACATGGTGTACCGCGTGAAGACCTGCTAAGAACACCGCTGCCCAAAAGATATTGGTCTGGCGCAACAAGAGGCTGTATAGGCCGATGATGAATACCTTAGTAGAAGCCAGGTTGCTCAATGATGAAGGAACATGGAGGGAGCGAAAGTGGCATTCGTATGCACCAAGCACCAAGCTCACAGAGCACACATCTGTATAGTACAGGCCAGAAAAAAAGAACAGCAGCGGAAAGAGACAGATGTTAAGGACATTATGGAAGGAGATGCCATCTTTTTGACTAAATCTTCGAGAATGCCCCAATTGCCTGCACAAGTCCCATATTTGAGCAGGGATGACACAGTTCGCAAGAAGTGTGTTCAGCCATCTCAGGTCTGCAAGACCACAGACAGGCCCACCGAAGACCATCTGCTTCGTCTTGAGAAAGAGGCATGACAGGAGGTAAAGTCCAGGGGGGGTTGTAATCTTTGGATCCCATGTTCTGAACTTGCCAGCACAGTAGGCCTGGGCCTGACGGGCGTGGAAGACTTCATCAAGATAAGGCTCTGAGACTGTCCTGTTGACCTGATAGAGCCATGTGATGTAGAGAGTGGATAGGAGGGAGAAGATGACGATACCCTGCACGGTGGGCATTGCCGGTCAAGAGGATGAAGAGATTGGGGAGGCATTCGGGCGGAAGCTAGGGGCAGGACATCGCCAAGCAAAGCCATTGATCGGCCCTGTATTCAGATTTCCGGCTGGATCTTTAACTCTGCTCCGCCGCTGGGGAGGCGCATTACAATAACGACCAGTTCCACTTCCGTCAAGTACAGTCTGACAGTCAACAAGGAGGTACTTCAGCTGTTGATACTGAATCAGAGAATGGCATTCAAATATTCTCCAGGGCTCACGCCGCCCGAGATTGCTTTCGTCTGCGAGATGGAGCTTGTCACAATCATTCCCCGCCAGAGACTCGATCGCCTTGATCTCCTTGGGGTGAGTTATCCTTGAGCATGGACATTTAGAAGGTCAGATGCATTTTCAGCATACCTAGTCCCATCGATTGAATGATCTAATAAGAACAGGGTCCAGTCAATTCCCTCATCCCACCACAGAGATCCTTATTACCCCTTTGGCTCGCATTGTTGTTGAAACGGCAGCGGCGCGCCAATATCATCCCTCCACCCTGGCTGCATCCCGTGTCACTTCAAGAAATACTGGAACTCGAGACTACACACTTTCCAGACTCCTTCTCACCGGGACCTGCGCTATCGGTGCCGAAATCCTTACAGACTCACATTAGACCGTTTCACACCTCAGCACCTTTCCTTCCCTCCTGCACAGCCGACGCTTCAGCTGAAGCACTACCATACCACTGGCTAGAGGTGGGTCAGATGCTGCTTGACTCTGCCGCAGATGACCTGGTTGAGCCGGACAGGGTCAGGCAGCTAATGCGAGACCTGAGGGAAGTGAGAGCCGCAAAGATGCGCAAGGGTGTCGAAGTGCTGACTGGCGAAGGAGACGGCGTGCGACTAGATGGAGTGGGAGCAATGGAGATCGGTGAAGGAAGAGGCTTCATATCTGGCGTGGTGGATGGATTGAGGAAGCTTGGGGCGTCTAGAGAGCAAGCTCGGAAGGACAGAGAGGCGGAGGAGAGGGAGAATGGATATGAAGGTGGCGGCGATGAAGATGATATGCAAGATTGATGTTGGTTTTTGACCAGTCTCTCTCCTGTGCCTATACTTACATACTTCGTCATAGATAGCCCAGCATTACTCACGATCCGGATGCTTCCTGGTCCTTCTCCTGCATTCTGCGCCGAGCTGCAAGTATCATTTCGTCCCTCCTACGTTGTAGCATTTCTTGCCGCTTGTCCTTGTTTGCTGCCCATCCAGTCTCAGGAGTTGGTTCCTCCTTCTCCTTTCCCTTGGGACTGATCCGAGACTGGAGATTATAACGGGTGATAAGATCTGGCTCGGCAGCTTTGGGTATGGCCGAGGGTATTGCTGCTGTCGAGACAGCAGTTGTGGAAATGGGAATAACTGGTTGAAAGGAAGGCGGTGCCTGCACACAATCTGAGCTGAAAAATAGCATTAAGCAAGCGATAGAACACACTCTTTCAAGGCCTCTACCAGCCAGCACCCGCTCCGTCGTCGCAGCTACACTTCCTCCGTTCCGCTGCAGATCCCACATGATATCTCTTCTGCTTAGCTGTGGAAACATTTGCACCACCTGCTCAACTTGGGCCCCAGTGAACCGTTGGCCTGCACTTCGCGGGGCCGTGGCGGTATCCGGGGATCGTGAAGAAGTAAAGTAACGTATAATGAAGAATGATAGGAAGGCAACGAAAACGAGTGACGGGATCGAGAGGGTGGCCTCTTCGTCAGAGGATGACGACGACGCCATCGTGAAAGAGCGTTGTTGGCCTCGATAAGTGTCTATTGTACCCTCAAAATTCAGGAGTTGGTGCTCTGCTTGCGCAAAAGCTTATCTCAGACAAGAACAATGGGAGAGTTCACGATCTGGATGTGGAGGGAGTAGCGGTCAATTAAGAATTGTATGTCGATATGGGCCTGGTTATGGGGGATGACGTTGGCAGCAGTTAACTAGAAATTCGGCGGAGGGGCGCCACTTCCAAGCGTTGGTAAAGTACAGTAACACCCACAATTTTACAGTACATGCCTGAAACCCCCTGGAGGCTGCTCCCAAGTCATCCGCTGGCGCAAGACTTTAGGTTCAGCTCCAACACACCGACCTTCATACTCTTCGCCTTCCAACGCCCAGGCCATGGTTATGGCCATTATTAATATTGGGTCTGTGTATCAAGAGGTCTCATTACTGTAATCTGAACCAGCCACAAAAAGACCATTTTGGTTTAGTTGAATGACCTATGTAAGCTTGTCGAAGGTTCTCGTGCCTGACTTACGTCCACCACCGCAGCCTATCCCCGGCGGCGGCGGCGGCGACCTCTGCTTACACGACACTCTCCACCATCTACCATAAGCTTAAGGACCCGTCTTCTATCATGGCTACCTCTACTCCCCCTCCCGAAGACTCCTCCTACACCAAAATGGACTCAGCGGACCTCGAGTCAATCGGCGCCCACTGCCAATTCCCCTACTGCCATCAACTCGACTTCCTCCCCTTCCGCTGCGACTCCTGCAAATCCACGTTCTGCCTCGATCACCGCTCCGAACTCGCCCACAAATGTACCCACGCCGGCGAATGGGCGAAGAACCGACGGAAAAACTCTGTGGGCAAAATCAACAACACCACAAGCAGCGCACCTCTTCTTACCGGTCTCACTCCAACACAATGCTCAGAAACCCAATGCAAGACCACCATCAACACCATCCAAAACACCGGCTCCCGTTGCACCAACTGCAACCGACAATACTGCCTGAAACACCGTTTTCGCGAATCCCACAACTGCACCGCCATCAACCCCCTCGGCGCCCGCCAAACCTCCTCCGTCCACCACCTCGAGACCCAAGCCGAAAAGGTGCGTCTCGGCTTCTCCCGCCTCCGCTCCTGGGGCAGAGAGAAACAAGAGACCCTCAAGCCGAAGCCGAAACCCACCAGCCGCGCCGCCCAGCTCGTCGCTCTGAACACGCTCAAGAAGATCGCCAAAGGCGACGAGAAACTCCCGCCTGAGAAGCGGGTGTACCTGCACGTTGAGGCGGAGGCCGCCACCACCACCAGCAAGCTGCCGAAGGCGGAGCTGTACTTCAGTTCGGAGTGGAGTGTGGGCCGGATGTTGGACGAAGCCGCCAAGCGGCTGCAGGTTGCCAACGTCAATAATCGGGTGGAGACGGAGGAGCAGAGGTTGAGGGTCTATCATGTTGAGGGTGGGAGGTTATTGGACTTCAGTGAGAAGTTGGGGGTGGGCGTGCAGAGTGGGAATACGGTTGTCCTGCTTAGGGGGGTGGGACCGGCGGTGCCGGATTTGATCGAGGCTTGACCGGTGGTTGGGGTGTAAGAGATGATTTGTGGCGATGGAGAGGGCGTATGTATGTTAGAGGGATCTGGGGCTAGCGATGGTGTTTTGGGTATCTGGTCCCCAGGGTCCAGGTTGGAATGATTGATACGGATCAGTCGACGGGTCTATCTAATATGCGGTATCTCATACAAAGCGCAGCTCGACTTCTAGTCCTTGGAACCAGTGTTCGCATACATCCACATCCGAGGTCCTACTGAATACACATGGCACGCACCCCCTTTCTCCAGAGAACCGCCCGATGTATCTATACCAAGGGCCAGAAAAAAATGCTCCAGCATGCAACCCACCCTCACCCCGACTAGCCCAGCGACGCCAACCCAAAGCAACCCCCCCCCCTACCCACTCAAACACTCATCTTCATCTTCAAGCCAGCATGCGGGTTATAGTCCCTGACGAGCAGCTGATCGACGGACCAGGCGTCCATGTCGCCGCTGCCGCGATCGGCGCGGGCGATGTGGAGGCGCGGGAAGTCGGTGGGGCGGCGGCGCAGCTGCTGGGTCAGGGCGGCGACGTGGTCGAGGTAGACGTGCGCGTCGCCCATGGTGTGGATCAGGGTGGCGGGGACGAGGTCGCAGGCGTGGGCGAGCATGTGGGTCAGCAGGGCGTAGGAGGCGATGTTGAAGGGCACGCCCAGGCCCATGTCGCATGAGCGCTGGTACAGCACGCAGGAGAGATGGCCCTTTGCTTTCTTTTCCTCCTTGTCCTTGGCTGGCCCATCTGCCTCTGCTGTGCGAGCGGCAGAGGCAGAGGCGGCCAGCGCATCGACGCCGCGCGCGGCGTCCGGGAACGAGACGTAGAACTGGGCGAAGACGTGGCAGGGAGGCAGGGCCATGGCGGGCAGGTCGGCGACGTTCCACGCGCTGAGCAGGATGCGGCGATCGTAGGGCGTCTCGCGCAGCTTGCGCACGATGTCGCGGATCTGATCGACGCCCTGGCCGGCGTAGTCGGCGCGGCAGTCGGTGTAGGCCGCCCCAAAGTGGCGCCACTGGAAGCCGTAGACGGGGCCCAGGTCGCCCTCCTCGCGCGCCCCGAAGCCGAGGCCGTCCAGGTTCGCCCGCGCCCCGTTGCCGTCCCAGATGTGGATCCCCGCCGCCGAGAGCGGGCGCGAGGATGTGCTCCCCGAGAGGAACCAGAGCAGCTCGCTGCTGACCGCGCGGTGGAAGACGCGTTTGGTCGTCAGCAGTGGCAGGATCGCCGTGTAGCTGCTGCTGTCTTTTGGGCTGCTGGAGGCGTCGTCGTCGCCGTCACCATCATGGTTGCCGGGTTTGGAGAGGGAGAAGCGGAGCTGGGACGGCGCGAAGATGGAGAGCGTCCCCGTGCCGGTGCGGTCAGGCCGGTGCTCGCCTTCGGCCAGGATCCGCCGGATCAGGTTCAGATATTGGTATTCTTCGTGGTCGGGATTGGGAACGTCCGCCTCGTCTGCTGTTGTCGTCGTCGGAGGAGGAGGTGTTTCAGATGCGTTGGCATTTTCGGTCGGGAAGTTAACCGAGTGCGCTTCCGTTGTGCCGTTTAGGCCTGCTGTTGACGATTCCATAGCTAGTTGAGATGCGGACTGGAACTGCGATGGGAAACCCTCCTGTCGACGATATCCTCAGCACAATGATGCAAGATGCGATATCGCGATTTTGAGGGGAAACGCGCCCCGCTACCACGCGACTTGGAGATCCAAAGCCAATTATACTCGATTGGTATTAGCGTGTTCAGTTACTGATTTTCCATAGTACGAAATATTACATACATTACAAACATTACATACATTACACATAACCGGTAACCAGTACTATGTAACATAGCATCAACTTCAAGTCGCTTTATCATGACTCGCAGAATAGAGTCCATACGAATGCTTTG
>QQTW01000664.1_pt1 | contig 22190 bp, 19 predicted proteins | sample 1904831 | NCBI WGS metagenome assembly QQTW01 (sample SAMN09435610, study PRJNA476489) | Subsurface metagenome, whole genome shotgun sequencing project. | reverse complement strand
TTTCGCCCATTGCGGAAAATTCCCCACTGCTGCCTCCCGTAGGAGTCTGGGCCGTGTCTCAGTCCCAGTGTGACTGGCCATCCTCTCAGACCAGTTACTGATCGGTGCCTTGGTAGGCCTTTACCCCACCAACTAGCTAATCAGACGCGAGCTCTTCCCCAGGCAATTAATCTTTCACCTTTCGGCTTATTCGGTATTAGCCACCGTTTCCAATGGTTGTCCCCAACCTGAGGGCCGATTCTCACGCGTTACTCACCCGTCCGCCACTAAACCCCGAAAGGTTCCGTTCGACTTGCATGTGTTAAGCATACCGCCAGCGTTCATCCTGAGCCAGGATCAAACTCTCCGTTTTGTTACTTACGAGTATTACGATCTCTACGCTCTTGCGTTACATGACCTTCTGTCTTTTTTCTTGACGAAGACCGTTTGTGCTTTTTGGCTTTCAAACTATAATATTTTCAAGGTTCGGTGCCATCTGGCGCTGCGCTTTCGCTTCGCTCTCCTTCCGGCGCTTTATTAATCTAGCAACCCTGCCCCGAAATTGTCAAGGGGTTTGGGAAAATAATTTTTAAAACAGGTGAAAAGCTCACTAAGCAAGGCTTTTGGGCTAAAGTATTCGTAAAATAGGATAAGGAAGCAATCAATTTGTGAACACTGTTGCTGTTTTGCCGCCCTCGCTGGTATTAGACCCACTGTTACATAGTTGGTTGGTAGAGGATATTGGTCGGGGCGATCGCACGACACAGGGTTTACTAGCCTCACAGCTCAGAGTGGGAAAAGGCGCGTGGGTATCTAAAGCTCCAGGCATCATTGCTGGCTTGCCGGTTGCGGCAAGAGTATTTCAGCTTTTGAGTCAACAAGTCAACTTTGTTGCTGTTGCTTCTGAGGGTGAATGGTGTAATCCGGGGCAGGTGGTGGCGCAGCTTCACGGTGCGCTCGATGCACTTTTGATGGGAGAACGAGTTGCTTTAAACCTAGCTATGCGTCTGAGTGGCATTGCTACCCTAACTCGTAAGTATGCCGACTCTATTGCCGATCTACCCGCTCAACTCGTGGATACACGCAAAACCACACCTGGTCTAAGACTATTAGAAAAGTACGCTACTCACTTGGGAGGGGCAATAAATCACCGCATGGGGTTAGATGATGCCGTGATGATAAAGGACAACCACATTGCCGCAGCTGGTAGTATCGGCGCGGCGATCACTTGTATTCGGCACCAGATGCCTTATCCCCTATCAATAGAAGTAGAGACAGAAACCTTAGACCAGGTGAAAGAAGCCTTGGATCATAAAGCTGACATTATCATGTTGGATAACATGTCGCTCGATTTGATGCGTCAGGCGGTAAAAATGATTCGCTCCTCGGACAGCCGAGTCAAAATCGAGGCATCAGGCAACATTACTCTGCTAACCATTCGTGCTGTGGCAGAAACCGGTGTGGACTATATCTCCAGCAGTGCGCCGATTACTCAATCAACATGGCTGGATTTGAGCATGAAGATAGACAGCAGTAATTTGTAGTCAACTACCTCACCCACAAGCGGTTGAGGCTTGCCCTTCCAGTTTTCCAACTGTGACTGACTCTTTAGAGAACGCAGGTGCAAAGGGGTTGATTGACTGCAACCCGACTACCAACAGCCTGACGGACTTTTATCACGGTCTACCGTCTGAGACAACTTTACCACAGATCGCCCACAATTCGGGGCGAGGTATCAACCCAATAGATTTTAATGAACGCAACACTTGACCAACTAAAAAATCGATTTGAACAGGCTTTAGTCGCTGCTTTCGGCGCTGAATATGCTGGGTTAGATCCAATGCTGGTGCCTGCTAGCAATCCCAAGTTTGGTGACTACCAGGCGAACGTTGCTTTATCGTTGGCGAAGAATTTAGGGCAACCGCCACGCGCGATCGCAGAAAAACTCGCGGCTCTTCTAGAAGTGAGTGACATCTGCCAACCGCCGGTAGTGGCTGGACCTGGTTTTATCAATTTGACCATGAAACAGTCGTACTTGGAAGCACAGGTAAGTGCGATACAGGCAGATCCCCGCCTGGGAGTTACGGCAGCGAAAACGCCAAAACGAGTGGTTGTTGATTTTTCCTCCCCTAACATTGCTAAAGAAATGCATGTGGGGCACCTACGCTCTACAATCATTGGGGATTGCATTGCTCGCATTTTAGAGTTTCGGGGTCATGATGTCCTGCGTTTGAATCACGTAGGTGATTGGGGCACTCAGTTTGGAATGTTAATCGCCTATCTGCGGGAAGCCTATCCAGAAGCCTTGACTACTGCCAATGCCTTAGATTTGGGAGACTTAGTAACGCTTTACCGCAAAGCAAAACAGCGGTTTGATGAAGACGAGGCTTTCCGGGAAACAGCTCGGCAGGAAGTGGTGCAGTTACAGGCAGGAGCCGAAGATACCCGACGGGCTTGGCAACTACTGTGCGAGCAATCCCGGCGAGAGTTTCAGGTGATTTATGACTTGCTAGATGTTCATTTAATCGAACGGGGGGAATCTTTTTACAACCCGTTGCTGAGCGCAGTAGTTGAAGAGCTTAACCGCTTGGGCTTACTGGTAGAAAATGCCGGAGCAAAGTGCGTTTTCCTAGAGGGGTTTACTAATAGGGAGGGGGAGCCTCTACCCCTAATTGTTCAAAAATCTGATGGGGGATATAACTACGCCACAACGGATTTAGCAGCACTCCGTTACCGTATTGAGCAGGATCAGGGCAACTGGCTTATTTACATCACTGATGTTGGGCAAGTAAACCACTTTGCTCAGGTGTTTCAGGTGGCACAACGGGCAGGATGGATTCCAGATCATGTTGAGATCGTCCATGTGCCCTTTGGTTTGGTGCAAGGCGAAGGTGGCAAGAAATTAAAAACGCGCTCTGGGGACACGGTGCGACTGCGGGATTTGCTTGATGAAGCGATCGCGCGTGCCCGTGCTGATATAGAAGCCAGATTAAAAGAAGAAGGGCGCTCTGAAACCGAAGACTTCATTGCTGCTGTTGCCCAAACGGTTGGCATTAGTGCCGTTAAGTACGCTGATCTGTGCCAAAACCGCACCAGCAACTACATCTTCAGCTATGACAAGATGCTCGCCCTCCAAGGCAACACAGCACCTTATATGCTCTATGCCTATGTCCGAATTCAAGGTATTAGTCGCAAAGGGCAAATTGACTTTCAGCAGTTGGGAACAAATGCCAAAATTCTGCTGCAAGAAGAAACTGAATTAACTCTAGCAAAGCACTTACTGCAGTTAAGCGAAGTTCTCAGTTATGTCGAGTCAGGTTTGCTGCCCAATCTCTTGTGTCAATATTTATTTGAACTGAGCCAGAAGTTTAACCTGTTCTATGATCGGTGTCCGGTACTTGCAGCGGAGGAGCCTTTACGAACATCCCGATTAGTGCTATGTGATCTAACAGCTAGAACCCTAAGGCTGGGGCTATCTTTGCTAGGAATTTCTGTGGTTGAGCGAATGTAGGCGGTTGGGCTAAGTTGAGTCAAAAAAAGGGCTGTTTTGCACAGCCCTTTTTTTATATTAAGGAAACCGCAGGTGTCAATAACGAGCTTTCTTGCGGGATAACTTTGCCTTTTTGCGACGCCGGTGAGCAGCAACGACAGCCTCATCAACAGGGTATCCGGCAAGGGGGATAACCTGATACTGCCGCTCTTGTTCAAGTTTCTTTACTTCCGCGTGATCAAGCCAGTGGATGCAATCAACTGGACAAGTATCAATCGCTTCTTGAATGATCTCTTCCAAATCCCCATCTTGGCGTATTACGCGAGAGCGACCGTAATCTGGTTCAATGTAGAACGTATTACGGGCGACATGGGCACAGTGTTTGCAGCCAATACAGGTGACTTCATCAACATAGGCACTCTTTTGACGCAGGACACCACCTAATTCAGGCTCTAGACCAGAACGCTCAGGTGCATCTCGTAAAATGCCACCTAGTTCTGGCTCTAAGTTCGTTCGCTCATTTGTCTGCTGACTCGGTGTCATAAATTCAGACATCACGCACTCCAGCGCTGTACTAACAGCCGAATTGAACCGTCTTTATTCTGTTGTTGCTCAGCAATTTCAAATCCTTGCTGAGCAGTTTCCTTGACAATTGTCTGGTAAGCATAACGCTGCGTTACCCGTCTCAAAAACCCATCTACAGACAAGGGTTGCTTCCAATATTGAAGGTCGGCAACCAGCTCGTACTCGTTGCCATTCCAGCTAAAACCTACGTCGTAACCGTTGTCCTGCTCAATAGTAATCTCAGCATTACGGGTCTGACCGCGATAGCCTCGCACCATTCTCGGACCAGGTTTCCAGTCAATGCCCAATTCTGTGAGGGCAGCTTGCAAGGAGTCAAGATTACGAATTTGCGTTTTGATTTGGCTAAAATGTGACATAGTGGTTGTGAACTAATCAAACTGAACTAAATTAAAAATTACCATTGTTTCAAAGTTGCTTGGCTCGACGCTACGATAGATTGATCCAGCGCTGCAGCAAAAAATTCTGATGTCTGTTCGCTTTTGAATACATGTCCTAATTGGGCTTCGATCGCTGCGGTGACTTCAGCACACGAAGCACCCACAATGCCGGTGACTTTTTCTTCCACCCGACCATCCGGATAAATCACAAACTCTAATGTTTCCATGCTGTTATGCCACCGCAATAGTTTCTTCTAACTTGAGCCATGCATCCAAAATGACCGGATGCAGCCATTATAGTAAGCGTTTTTGCTCACTTACTACCTTGTCTAGTGATAGATAATGTTTCATCTATCGAATTACATATAGTCAAAATTTAACAAATATTATTATAAGAACGCTTACATCGGTTCTTTATAATTTTCTCTTAACTTACCGCAACCGTCAAGCAAGAGATCATATCTCTACTCAGGCGTCCCTATGAACCCAGAAATTCATACTTCCTCTCCGATTTGGCAACCCTACACGCAGATGAAGACTTCTCCTCCGCCTCTCAAGGTGATCAAGGGGCAAGGAGTCATGCTGGAGCTTGAGGATGGACGAAAAATCATGGACTGCATCTCGAGCTGGTGGGTGACTATCCATGGGCATAGTCATCCCGCACTTGCGGACGCTCTCTACCAGCAAGCCCAGCAATTGGAACACGTGATCTTCGCTGGCTTCACTCACGAACCGGCAGAACAACTGGCTCGTAAGCTCCTTGACTCCTTGCCAACATCCCTAACGCGCGTATTTTTCTCTGATAACGGGTCTACTGCCGTCGAAGTTGCTCTGAAGATGGCCTACCAATATTGGTACAACCAAGGAGAAACACAACGCACCACCTTCATTAGCTTTGAAGGTGGATATCACGGAGATACGTTGGGAGCCATGTCAGTGGGTGGTAGTTCTCCTTGGTGGCAAGCTTTTCGACCCTTGATGTTCTCTACTGATATGGTTCCCTTTCCCGCCACATTTGACAACGATCCAAACGTCGAAGCAAATGAGGCGCACACCCTGGAAATGCTCACTCACCTCCTCAAGCAAAACCCCGATCGCTATGCAGGAATTTTCATCGAACCACTCGTGCAAGGAGCCGGAGGGATGCGCGTGTGTCGGCCCCAATTTTTGCAAGCACTTCGCAGCCTCGCCCACTCGTTTGGTGTGCTTTTGATCTACGACGAAGTAATGACCGGCTTTGGGCGTACGGGCGATTTGTTTGCCTGCCTTAAGTCGGCTACCTCGCCCGATATCCTCTGCTTGTCGAAGGGACTATCGGGCGGCTGCTTGCCCTTAGCGGTTACGTTGGCTACGGAAGACATTTACCGCGCATTTTACAGCGATGAGATCAATCAGGCTTTCTTTCACAGTCATTCATATGCGGGAAATCCTCTCGCTTGCGCCACTGGCTTGGCTTCGCTGGAGCTCTTAGAACAAAACCCTGAGTCTTTTCAAGCAATGGAATACCAGCACCGTTGCTACTTAGAGAAATGGCTTGGAGACCATCCAAGAGTTGAGCAGGTACGCACCTGCGGTACTATTGCCGCCATGGAGGTAAAGACAGACAGCCAAAGCAGCTATTTTAATGCTATTGGTCCTATCTTACGTGCCCGATTCCTGGAAGAGGGGTTTCTCCTGCGCCCTTTGGGCAATACCATCTACCTAATGCCCCCCCCTACTGCATTACCCCAAGCGAACTCGAATCGATTTATCAGGCAATTCGCCGCGTCCTCGATACTCTCTAAAAAAGTTGCTACCTCGCTTTTATAAAAACGGTTTGAAGAACCATGTCAAAACTGTTAATTGAGCTTCCTAACTGGAACGACCTTGCTGATCGATCCCTCGCTGGCGAGCTGCTCACCCGTGAGGAAGCACATGCGGTGCTTCGCGCCCCCGATGAAGTCCTACTCGACCAGCTTGCTGCTGCGTACCGGGTGCGCTGGCACTACTGGGGAAATCGGGTGCGGCTACACTTCCTCCTCAATGCGCAGAGCGGTCTGTGTCCAGAGGATTGCCATTACTGCTCCCAGTCCAAAATCTCTACAGCGGAAATTGAGAAGTACCCACTACTTGCTAAGGAAAAAATCCTCAATGCTGCCGAGCACGCGATGAAATCGAAGGCTGGAACCTTCTGCATGGTAATTTCTGGGCGCACTCCCACAGAGTCAATCTTCACTAAGGTTCTGGACGCTGTGCGAGAAGTAAAGGTGAAATACAATTTAAAAATCTGCACTTGCCTCGGGATCTTAAGCGAAGAGCAGACGTACCGCTTGGCAGAGGCAGGAGTGGATCGGGTAAATCACAATCTTAATACCTCGGAGGGCTACCACTCCGAAATTTGCACCACGCATAACTTCGACGACCGTGTAGATACACTGAAGCATGTGAAGGCAGCAGGAATTACCACCTGTTCTGGGGGGATCATCGGTATGGGGGAGTCAGACGACGACGTGATCAACTTAGCGTTCTCCCTTCGTGAACTCGAAGTTACCAGCGTCCCAGTCAATTTTCTGATTCCTATCCCTGGCACTCGCTTTGAAGGGTTGCGAGAGCTGAACCCGCGCCGATGCCTACGCGTTCTTTGCCTCTTTCGCTTTCTTCTCCCTGCTCAGGAAATTCGGATTGCCGGTGGTCGGGAGGTTCACCTGCGATCGCTCCAGCCCCTTGGGCTCTACCCTGCGAACTCTATCTTCGTTGGGGACTACTTGACTACACCTGGGCAGGCAGCCCACAGTGACTTAGAAATGATCCGCGATGCCGGATTCGTTCTAGAAGCACCGGACGGCTCTATCTTAGAGGAGAGCCGCTAAGCTGCCGGATCGGGTGACAAGGTTTGTATTGCCTCCTCCTCAACCCCTAAGTTAAGTACTTGAGTAACAAATGGGAGATAAGCACCGTGCAAGCCCCGCTTGATTCGTTCTGGTGTCTCGGCAAAGACAATGAACAGAGGATAGATGGTGTTAGCCCCGTCACTCAAGATATGTTTGTATCGGGGTGGCATGAGCCACTCGTAGTTTTTGTCTAGCAAAACCTGGGTTTGCCGCCAGCGCCGCAGCAGATCGGAAAAGTCTTCTTGGGGACGATGAATGAAGACAAAAATCTCGACCCCAGTCTTAATCTTCCACTCTGGATCGCACATTAAAATTCCGACATCGCAAGGCAGACAAGTCGCTGCTGCATCTGTTGTAACGATGCCGCGTTCTCTGTCTGTAGATGCAGTGTGGCGAAGCCGCACAATGGGCAAAGGGATGGTGATTAAGCTTTCGTCTGGTCGGCGCAGACTGGGAACCATCTCTAGGTAGGGTCGGTGCTGCTTTAGTAAAGCGATCGCAGCTAAATGATTGCTATACTCTGCCAAGCTAGCTTCGTAATGGGATTTTTTAACACTCATAGTTCAAACTTTGGTTGTCATTAGTCATTCGTCCTACCCAAAAGGTAGGCGAAGCGCCTACGTCATTAGTCATTTATCCTTCGCCAAGGACAAAGGACAGCCAAACGACAGATATGCAATTCATTTTGAGCCTCAGCTTAGCCAAGAGTGTCATAGACCTTAAACATGGGAAGATACATCGACAGCAAAATTATTCCAACCATCCCCCCCAGAACCACGATCATAATCGGCTCTAGAACGCTGGTGAGTGCTTTTACTGACTGCTCCACTTCATCCTCGTAGAAATCGGCAACTTTCATTAGCATTTGATCCAATTCACCTGTTTCCTCGCCAATACTAATCATCTGAATTGCCATAATCGGGAAAACTTGCTCTTTTTGTAAGGCAATGCTAATCATTCCACCTTGTTGAATGTCTCGCCGCGATGCATCTATAGCATTCGCAATTATCTGGTTTCCTGCTGTATCCCGAACAATTTCCATGGCAGTTAGAATCGGCACGCCTGAACGAGTCAAAGAACCAAAGGTACGGCTAAAACGAGCCACCGCTGATTTTTGAATCAAGTCACCAAACAAAGGCACCTTGAGGGATAGGCGGTCTATCGTTTCTCTACCGACGCGGGTTTTGTAGTACTGCAGATATACGATCCTGCCAGCAATGAATAAGGCAATGGGAATCAAAGCTCTCCAACTTCTGAGGATTTCGCTAATCCACAGCATGAACTGCGTCAGAGCAGGCAATTCCACTCCCAACTCTTTAAAAATGCCAGCAAAAACCGGTATTAAAAAGACAGTCATCCCTACAAAGATGGCGAGGGCTAAAAATCCAACAACGACGGGGTAAGACAATGCCGCTTTAATCTGGTTTTGCAGTCGGGCTACATCCTCTAGCAATTTAGATAACCGGTTCATTACTTCGTCTAAAACACCCCCAACTTCACCGGCTTGAACCATACTGACGTACAAAGCATCAAAGCAATCAGGATGCTTGCGCATTGCATCTGAGAGATTCACGCCTTGTTGGACATCGTCGCTAATTTCTACAAGAGCTTTTTTCAGTTTCGGATTGGGGCACTGCTCAGACAGCACGCCCAAACTTCTGACGATCGCGACCCCTGCATTAACTAAAACTGCGAATTGACGCGAAAAAACGGCTTTATCCTTAACCGAGACCTTTATCAGGCTTGTCTGGAAATCCTGCAAGTTAAAATTGAACTTAAAGTCTTTAGCCTGTTTAATTTCTTGGATGAAAAGACCCCGCTGTCTTAAATTAGAACGCGCTTCACCCGGCGATAGTGCAACAAGCCTTTCTTGTTTGGTGTTTCCTTGCGCGTCTCGAACACGGGCAACGTAGGTTGGCATGGCTCATCCTTAATATGGTATAAAAAGCTACAAACCATTAAACGCGGACACCGGGTTTTGTACCGGGTGCTGCCGAAGGAACACCAGCCAAACGCTGCAGTTCATCGGGTTTAGACGACTTAGACATTGCCATCTCAAAAGAGATGGTTCCCGCTTTGTAAAGATCCGCTAAAACCTTCTCCAGAGTTTGCATAGATAATTTCCCTCCTGTCTGAATGGCAGAGTAGATTTGAGCGGTTTTTCCTTCCCGGATCATGTTAGCGATCGCAGGAGTGACGATCATGATTTCCTGAGCCATTACTCGACCATACTCACCCGGTTTAGGATTTTTCTTAGGCACGAGAGTCTGACTAAACACTGCTACTAAAGAGCCAGAAAGCTGAACACGGATCTGTTCTTGCTGATCGGGTGGAAACACATCTACCATCCGGTCAACAGTCTGAGCTGCCGAACTTGTATGCAGCGTGCCGAACACTAAGTGACCCGTTTCCGCTGCCGAAATTGCTAACTGAATAGTTTCTAAGTCACGCAGCTCACCAACGAGGATGACATCCGGGTCTTCCCGGAGAGCGGCTCTGAGGGCATTGGCAAAGCTCTTGGTGTCTTCTCCAACTTGACGCTGGTGGATCACACTCTTATCGGATTCGTAGATAAATTCAATGGGATCTTCAATCGTCAGAATATGCTCGGGCCGCGTCATGTTGATATTGTTGATCATGGAAGCTAAAGTTGTTGACTTACCAGAACCGGTTGGTCCCGTCACCAGCACCAGTCCTCTCGGCTTTTCGGCAATTTCCCGGACAATATTTGGTAGACTCAAGCTCTCCATAGTGGGAATTTTAGAAGCCAGCGCCCGTAAGCAAGCTGCGTAAGCACCACGGTCTTTGTAGACATTGACTCGGAAGCGAGCCAATCCCTTAACACCATAGGAGCAATCGAGTTCCCAGTTCTGCTCGAGATTTTTACGCTGCGTGTTGTTCAGCATGCTAAAAATCAATCGCTGGCAATCTTCAGGCGTCAGCGGTTCGTGCTCGGTGGGGGTTAATTTCCCGCTGATGCGGATGTATGGTGGTAGACCAGCCGAGATGTGTAGGTCTGAGCCACCGCTTTCAACCACTTGCTCCATCAGGTCTTCAATCATATATTCCATGGTTTTATTTCCTTTGAAGTAATAGTGCTGGGTGTCCTTTGTCCAATTGACTTGTGACGAATGACTCCTAGGCTTCTGGTTCTAAAAACGAGACGTCATGCAGTAGGGACACTCTAGCCACTCCTGTTTTAATTCTGCTTTACAAGTTCCGCACTCAAGAGAGCTCTTGCGTTTTGCTTTCAGCTCCGACTCAAGGCCAGAATCAGTGAAAGTTACGCGTTCCACTTCTTCGAGAGTAGTGTAGCCTTGGTGTACTAACTCGAGGCTGTAAGCCAGCAACGTTTTCATGCCACCTTCAACAGCCACTTCTTTGATGCGCTCCGTGGGTGCCCCTTCGGTAATTAAGCCTTGCAGCCGCTCAGTCATTCGCATCACTTCATACACACCACAACGCCCCTTGTAGCCAACACCACTACACTCTGAACAGAGCTCGCCTCTGGCTTTCGCTTCTAGAATTTCTTCGGGTTGCAAGATGTTGGCTTTGTAGAAGGTTACTGCCACTTCTTGGGAACTTGAGAGACCAAATCGAGCCAGTTCCGTGGAACTGGGCTGATAAGCAACGCGACACGTCGCACAAACGCGCCTTACCAAGCGCTGCGCTACAACCCCAAGCAGGGCACCAGAAACCATGAACGGTTCTACACCCATTTCGTCTAATCGAGTGATTGCACCGGCGGCATCGTTCGTGTGTAGCGTCGTCAGCACCAAGTGTCCCGTCAACGCCGCCTCAATCGCTGTTTTAGCCGTTTCTTTATCCCGCGTCTCACCTACCAAAATTATATCCGGGTCTTGCCGCAAAAAAGAACGCAGAATCGACGGAAAGTCCATGCCCTTTTCCCGAATCACCTGCACCTGAGTAATACCAGGCAAAGAGTACTCAATGGGATCTTCGGCTGTACTGATATTTACTCCCGGTTCGTTGCGTTCTGCTAAAATCGAGTACAAGGTAGTTGATTTACCGGAGCCAGTTGGTCCTGTTACTAACAAGAGCCCAAACGGACGGCTCGCCATTTCTCTAACAATCTCTAAGCCTTCAAGATCACTGATTAACTTATCCAAGCCGAGTTGGGTAGACGTGTTATCCAAAATTCGCAGTACAATCTTCTCCCCATAACGGCTGGGCAGGGTACTGACGCGGAAGTCAACCTTGCGCCCTTCAAAGGCTCGCTGGATGCGACCATCCTGGGGCATACGCCGTTCAGCAATGTCCAACTCAGCAATAATTTTGACGCGGGCTGTTACGGCTGGAACGATTTTCTTAGGCAGAGGCTCAAAAGCCTGACGCAGCACTCCATCCTTGCGAAACCGAATCCGCAAATACTCTTCTTGCGGTTCAATGTGAATATCTGAAGCCTTCTCTTTTAGAGCCTTGACGAGCACCTTGTTCACGAGAGCAATCACCGGTGCCGCCTCTGGATCTTGGATAGCAGTATCTAAATCTATATCTGTCTGATCATCAGGCAAATCTAGTAAGTCAAGACCTTGTATATTTGACTTGACATCAACTGAGTTTTGAAACTCTAACTGCTTTTGCTGTTCAACCTGTTCATCCAGGTATTTTGAGATTATTTGCTGGAAGTCTTCCAGTGTAATTACCATGCGTTGCAACGCCATGCCTCGGGGACGCAAAATCCGGGTTAAATTATCCTGAGCTTCCAAATTATCTGGATCGACCATTGCCACTAAGAGCGAGGGTGGCTTGGTCTCGTTTTGCGATAGTGGGAGCATGCGATAGCGACGACAAGTATCAATGGGAATCAGGCTATTGATCAGATTTCCCATTTGAATGCTAGAAATTTGGCTAATTTCAGGATCGAGGAACTCAACGCCGTGGACAATCTTAAGTTCAAATAGCTGCTGTTTCTTGTAATGCCTGATCAAATCCGGTGGCAGTTGTCGCCCGATCAGCGCTTCTATAATATCGAGCAAGGGTTTTTTAGACTTGCGGCTTTCGGTCAAAGCCTGCTGCATCTGTTCATTGTTGACATACCCAGTCTCAATCAGCTTATTACCGAAGGGAGAAAAGTCATTCTTGACGATCAGGGCACGCCGCTGTGGTGAGGAGTAAGTCATACCGATGCTGCTTTTGAGGTTCCATATAGAGTATTCCCAAAAAGTTAGGGCAGAATTGCTATAGATATAAATAAAATATGCAGGACAGAGGACAAGCGGACAAGCAAACAAGCGGATAAGGGGTAGTGACAGTAGATAAAAGTTCTTTGTAATTGACAAAATAGTCTTAGGCCAATGCCCAGCATTTGCTCTTTTTGGTGCATCCTAGAAGAAGGTACGGTGAATTGGGTAAGCCTTGACGCGCAGTTTCGAGCATCTGGGATTAGTGCATAATGATTGACGAGGAAAAGCAGATAGACAATACAGCAGACCAACAGAGTGACTCCTCAGAGGTAAAGCGCGCAATGACAAGCGAGGCAACAGCTCAAACAATGAATTTGAACGACGAAGGCACCGAGGCAAACACTCAAGTGGCAGCCCAAGTTAATCAACCAAGCGACACTGCCACAATGGATGAAAAAGCACAGGCAACGGCGACCGCCGCAGAGGCTGAATACCAAAAAGCGTTATCTGAGATAAGTGGGCAAGTGGAATCGCTTAAAGCCCAGTTGGAAGAGCGTAGTAATCAATACATGCGGATTGGAGCGGATTTCGAAAATTTCCGCAAGCGTACCCAAAAAGAAAAAGAAGACTTAGAGCAGCAAGCAAAGCGCAACACGATTACTGAGTTACTGCCTGTGGTTGATAACTTTGAGCGGGCGCGCTCGCACCTTAAACCACAAACCGACGCAGAGCTGAGTATTCACAAAAGCTACCAAAGTGTTTACAAACAACTGGTTGATGGACTCAAGCGCTTGGGAGTATCAGCAATGCGACCTGAAGGCAACGAGTTTGATCCGAATTTGCACGAAGCCGTAATGCGGCAGCCAACAAATGAACATCCGGAAGGGACAGTATTAGAAGAATTAGTACGGGGATATTTCTTGGGCGATCGCGTCCTGCGTCACGCGATGGTCAAAGTTGCTGCGGCTCCTGAGCCTGTAGAAACATCATCAGAAAATTCTCCTACCTCCGAGTAGTTTTAAGGCAATGCAAGGGCTGGATAATTCAGGCATTGGCACGGCATGAATAGCAACAATCGCCTAAGCTAGAAAAACAAGGCACCAAAAATCACGACCTTTTACAAACGCAACACTACCCCGCTGAATATGGGAAAAGTAATTGGCATCGACTTAGGCACAACCAATAGTTGTGTTGCCATCTTAGAAGGTGGTAAACCGATTATCATCACAAATTCAGAAGGTGGGCGAACGACTCCCAGCGTAGTGGGATTTGGAAAAAGTAGCGATCGCCTAGTAGGTCAACCAGCTAAACGGCAGGCCGTGACCAATGCCGAAAATACAGTCTACAGTATCAAGCGATTTATTGGTCGTCGCTGGGATGATACGGGAGCGGAACGCCATCGAGTACCCTACAACTGCCTCAAAGGGCGAGACGACACCGTTGATGTTCAAATTCGCGAACACACCTACACTCCTCAAGAAATCTCCGCCATGATCCTGCAAAAGCTTAAACAGGATGCGGAAAGCTTCTTGGGTGAAACGGTAAATCAAGCAGTGATCACAGCGCCAGCCTACTTCACGGATGCGCAACGGCAGGCGACCAAAGACGCTGGCACGATTGCCGGACTGGAAGTGCTGCGCATCATCAACGAGCCGACCGCTGCTGCTCTCGCCTACGGATTGGATAAGCTCGATCAGGATCAGCGGATTTTGGTGTTCGACCTGGGAGGTGGGACATTTGACGTATCCATTCTACAGCTTGGGGACGGAGTGTTTGAAGTCCTCGCCACTGCTGGAAACAACCACCTCGGTGGAGATGACTTTGACAACTGTATCCTGGAGTGGATGATTTCACACTTCCTGGAACAAGAAAAAATTGACCTTTCCACAGACAAAATGGCTCTCCAGCGTCTGCGGGAAGCAGCAGAAAAAGCCAAGATAGAACTCTCAAGCATAGGTATCACTGTGATAAATTTGCCCTTTATCACGGCTGATCAAACGGGACCAAAGCATCTGGAGATGGAACTCACCCGCGCTAAATTTGAAGAGTTAGTGAGACCTTTGGTCGTAAATACTATCCAACCCATGATCCAAGCTTTGAAAGACTGTGAACTCAAGCCAGCAGACATTGACCGGATTATTTTAGTGGGGGGCTCGACTCGAATTCCTTTAGTTCAAAAAGCGCTACAGAAGTTTTTTGGCGGGAAGACAGCGGATCGATCTGTGAATCCGGACGAAGCAGTGGCACTGGGAGCCGCAGTTCAAGGCGGGGTACTGGGTGGTGGGGTGGAGAATATTTTGCTCTTGGATGTGACACCGCTGTCGCTGGGAATTGAAACCTTAGGAGATGTATTCACTAAAATCATTGAGCGCAATACGACGATTCCTACTAGTAAATCCCAGGTGTTTTCCACCGCAACCGATGGGCAAACTTCAGTAGAAATCCAAGTCCTCCAAGGTGAACGAGTGATGGCTAAGGATAACAAAAGTCTAGGTAGATTTGTACTGGCTGGAATTCCACCGTCTCCCCGTGGTGTGCCTCAAATTGAAGTCGCTTTTGAAATGGACGTCAATGGTATTCTCAAGGTTTCGGCTCAAGACAAAGGCACTAATCGGGAGCAGAGTGTTCGCATTCAGAATACTGGTGGCTTAAGTACCAAAGAAGTGGAACGCATGCGGCAAGAAGCCGAAATGTACGCGGATGAAGACAATAGACGCATAAAACTGATTGAATTGAAAAACCAAGCAGATGCTCTGGTTCACAGTTACAAATCGACCATTAAGGATAATGGGGATCTGATTAGCCAAAACCTCAAGACGGAGGCAAAGGAGAAATTAGCAGCGCTAAGAGCGGCGTTCGCTGCTCCTGACATCACTGTAGAAGCGGTAAAGGAACGACTTGAGAAATTTCAACAAACGCTGTTTGCCATTGGTGCCAGCGTGTACAAGCAAGCGGAACAAGAAGTAAACGAATTTCCAGGCGCGTTAGATAGCGATTTCACCTCAAAGGTTGACAATTTGACAGAATCGACTGTTTCCGAGGAGGAAGTAGATTTTAATTTTGAAGAAGAAAATACCGTAACAGCTGATTATGAAGCAATTGAATAATAGCTATTAGCAGCCCAATTTTAGGTTTTGGATTAATTACAAATCTAAAATCTAAAATCTAAAATTATAGAAAACCCTAAACAAATCAAAGCAGCGCTTTATGGCTCGCGATTACTACGAAATTCTGGGTATCTCTCGTGACGCTGACAAAGAAGAAATCAAGCTCGCCTACCGCCGCTTAGCCCGGAAGTATCATCCTGACGTGAACAAAGAAACTGGAGCCGAGGAGCGCTTTAAAGAGATTAACCGAGCTTACGAAGTGCTTTCGGAGCCAGAGGTGCGATCTCGCTATGACCGCTTTGGCGAAGCAGGCGTAGCAGCTGGCGCTGGGGTAGGCTTCCAGGATATCGGCGACATGGGTGGCTTTGCCGATATTTTTGAAAGCTTCTTTAGTGGCTTTGCTAGCGGCGGAACGGCGGGTCAAACGCGCTCTAGGCGCAGTGGACCTGTTCGGGGTGATGACCTGCGGCTAGACTTAAAATTAGACTTTAAAGAAGCGGTATTTGGCGGTGAAAAGGAAATCCGCATTTCTCACTTGGAAAATTGTGAGGTCTGTAGCGGCTCCGGAGCCAAGCCCGGTACTCGACCTAGAACATGCTCGACCTGTAGTGGATCGGGTCAAGTCCGCCGCGCTACCCGAACGCCGTTTGGCAGCTTTACCCAAGTATCCGCTTGTCCCACCTGTAATGGTACAGGGCAAATGATTGAGGAAAAGTGCGATACTTGTGGCGGCAATGGTGCCCATCAAGTGACGAAGAAGCTTAAAATCACCATTCCAGCTGGGGTAGACAACGGCACGCGTTTACGGATTTCTGGAGAAGGGGATGCGGGTCAACGCAATGGCCCTGCCGGGGATTTGTATGTTTACTTATTTTTAAACGAGGATGCCGAATTCCAGCGAGATGGAATTAATATCCTGTCGGAAATAAAAATCAGTTACCTACAGGCGGTTTTAGGGTGTCGCTTAGAGGTAAATACGGTGGACGGACCAGTGGAAGTCGTGATTCCAGCTGGAACGCAGCCTAATACTGTTACGACATTGGAAAATCACGGCGTACCACGGCTAGGGAACCCAGTTAGCCGAGGAGATCACTTGCTCACAGTTTTAATTGATATTCCTACCCGGATTACCCCCGAGGAACGGGAACTACTGGAAAAGTTGGCTAAAATTAAGGGTGAACGCACTGGTAAAGGTGGTTTAGAAGGATTCTTAGGAAATTTGTTCCAGAGATGAGCTCCCTATCCATATCAATTCCCGATGCCCAGCTAGATTTGCGCGGCACCCCCTGCCCGCTCAATTTTGTCAGAACCAAACTGCGTTTGGAGCAAATGCCGCCGGGCTCCTTATTAGAGGTGTGGCTAGACCCAGGAGAGCCAATCGAACAGGTTCCTGATAGCCTAACGATGGCAGGTTATCAAGTTGAGCAAATTGAAGAACGCGCTAGCTATTTTGCACTCCTAGTCCGCTGTGCCGTTGCTGGTGCATGAGCAAGGCTCCTGACTTAGACGTGCAGCTCTTCGCACCTTCACCTCTACTAGGGACAGTAATAGCGGTGCAAGCAAATTATTACCGGGTGCGTTTAGACATTCAGCACTCAGGGGAATTGCCATTAGCTTCCCTTGCTGCCTCTGCTCTCCTCTGCACTCGCCGCTCGCGACTGAAAAAAATCGGGCAACAGGTAATGGTAGGCGATCGCGTGGAAATTGAAGAACCTGATTGGTCGGGTGGAAGAGGCGCGATCGCAAACGTGTTGCCCCGCCAATCCGAGCTGGATCGTCCCCCAGTCGCCAATGCCCAGCAAATTCTCCTAGTTTTTGCCCTAGAAGAACCTGGCCTCGAACCATACCAGATGAGTCGCTTTCTGATCAAGGCCGAGTCTACTGGATTAGATGTTTGCTTATGCCTAAATAAAAGCGATTTACTCACCCCGCAACAGTTAAACCAGTGGCGCGATCGCCTCAACAATTGGGGCTACCAACCTGTATTTACCAGTGTGCGAACTGGCACCAGTGTCTACGAAACAAGTTGCCAGCTGAACCAGAAAATTACCATTATTGCCGGACCTTCAGGTGTTGGCAAATCCAGTCTGATAAATACGCTAATTCCCACGCTCAACCTGCGAGTAGGTGCGGTTTCTGGCAAGCTGAGTCGAGGTCGCCACACCACCCGCCACGTTGAACTTTTTGAATTGCCTACCGGCGGACTGCTAGCAGATACCCCTGGCTTCAACCAGCCGGACATTGACTGTAGCCCCGAGGAGTTAGTGTATTATTTCCCCGAAGCACGGCAGCGGTTAGTTGTTGCCAACTGCTTTTTCAGCGATTGTCTACATCGAGATGAACCAAACTGTGCCGTGCGAGGTGATTGGGAACGCTACGAGCATTACTTGGATTTTCTAGAAGAGGTGATCGCCCGCCAAGAGCACCTAAACCAACAAGCAGATCCAGAATCCAGCCTGAAGTTGAAAACAAAAGGCAAAGGTGAGAGTCAATACGAACCAAAGCTGGAAAGTAAAAAATATCGTCGCAGTTCCCGGCGCACTCAACAGCAGGCGCTTCAGGAGTTGTATCAAGATGCTGAAGAATCGTGAGGTGCCATTTTAGCCCAAACAGTTTCTTGTTGGTAAGTCCGGCGAATTAGCGTTCAGCAGCTTGAAGTTTTAGGTCTAGAGGATTTTTCCTAGCTCGAATTGCGCAAAGAGCATGAGCTACCAGTTTACAATGGAACCTATCCCTGTATCGAAAGAAGTGTCAAGCCTATCAAAAGTTTACTCATTGCGACCGTAACTTAGCTGTTTGTATGCTTTTTTAAGTACTCACGCTCCTAAACTAGCACTAAAGGTGCAAGTGAATATATAACTTCTTTAAGGAATCATACCGAAAGGTGATTTAGAGCTAAGAGCGATCGCACTAGACTCTGCAAAGACCCCTTATTAACTAGGCGATCGCGCTCGACATGGATCTCTATATTCTTCAGCTACTGGTCATTAGCTCCCTGCTGCTCATTGTCACGCTGGGCTCAGGCTTGATTGCGCGCTTACCCGTTTCCTTCGCCCTCATTTACCTGGTCGTGGGTATTTTCTTGGGTTCCTATGGATTTAATGTAATTCAAGTGCGACCAGATGCCAAGTTTCTGGAGCGGCTGACGGAATTTGTGGTGCTTATCTCTCTGTTCAGCTGCGGCCTCAAAATGAATCGTCCCCTACAATTAGGGGCTTGGCGTTCAACAGTGCGGCTGATTGGGTTGCTGATGCCGATATCGATTTTTGCGATCGCTGCAGTCGGTCATTGGCTTTTGGGAATGGAGTGGGGACCAGCTATTTTACTGGGAGGAATTCTTGCACCCACCGATCCTGTATTAGCCTCGGAAGTCCAGCTTGCTCATACAGAAGATAAGGATGAGTTGCGATTTGGCTTGACCTCTGAAGGCGGCTTGAATGATGCCCTAGCCTTTCCGTTTGTATATTTCGGAATTCACTGGTTAGAAAAAGGTAGCAACTGGGAAAGCTGGTTTAAACAATGGGTTGCCGTTGACTTAATCTGGGCGATCGCGGTTGGCATCATAATGGGCATTGTCGTGGCGAGTGTCGTCGTCTGGATTGACATGAAAATCCGAACCTTCGGCCCCGTCGATGAGCTGATGGAGGATTTTGTTGCTATCAGCATAATTTTGCTGACCTATTCCCTAACAGAAATGGTGAACGGCTACGGATTTATTGCGGTTTTTGTGGCTGGGATAGTAGCACAGCGTACTTATGATAATCCAGAAAAGCCACATTCTCAGCAGCATTTTACTGAGCAAATTGAAAAACTGACTGAGGTAGCGACCATTGTGATCTTGGGGTCGATCCTGCGATGGGAGGCGATTCGGGAGCATGCTGGTGAAGCGCTGCTGGTGGGGGGATTGTTGCTTTTTGTAATCCGGCCTGTAGGAGCTTGGATTAGCACCATTGGCGGTCGCTATCGTCCGGTAACGCGCTGGCTTTTTGGCTGGTTTGGCGTTCGTGGCGTTGGCTCTATATATTATCTTTGCTATGCGTTGGCACACGGCTTAAAAGATACATTAGGGGAGCGGATCGCTTGGATAACTTACATCACAATTGTGCTTTCCGTGATTCTGCATGGCACTAGTACAACCCCGTTAATGAACGCTTATGAGCGATACATGAACCGCCGCCGCAAAAAAGTTAAGGCTGTAGCCGATATCGAGCATTGACATCTTCCCACCTACAGGGGATAGCCTTGCGTGGGGAGGATGTCAATGGAGCTTAAACTCATCAAACTTTACTACCTCTGACCCCGGCTTCCGCGTGTCAAACCGGTAGCTGCTTACCATGCCAACTGCCGTGTCTAAAATACTGAAAACCGTAATTTCGTTACTCGCAACATAGGGCAAAGGCTTGCCGTCATCATCCAGTAGCGGCGCGATTGTCGGCACTACCGGATCCAATCCATTGGGATCGCCCGTTGCAACATAGTCTTCCTCATAGCCAGTTGGCACCTCTCGCTTCTTGTCTCCAACAGAGGCACCATAAGAGTTGCCAACATTAGAAGTCTCCAAGAAGTGCATTCCACTAGGGCTAAGAAAACGGTTCCACAAATGTGAATGCCCGTAGAGCACTAGTTGCACATTAGCTGCCTCTAGCAGTGGTACAACATCGCGGATGATGTAATCTGCCTGCTTCGGGTACTCGTAACGCACTGCCTTGATTTTGCCATCTTCATCACGGTTAATCACCTGGACTGGGTCAGTATAGGGAGGAACAATGTTGCCGCCTAGAGAATGGGGCGGGTGATGCAACATCACAACTTTGTACTTCGCTTGCTGGAACTGAGCGCTGTTAAGTTCTTGCTTCAACCAGTTGTACTGGGAACTACCCTTAGCGATCGCCTCAAAGATGTGCTGTCCATACCCCCACTCAGGTGGATTGTTCAAGTCCTGCTCTGGTTCCTGATACTTGCCTTTATCCCCCGCATTAACACTGATAAACCGCCACGTATTCGTCGCATAAAGTACTACCAAGCGCACATCTCCAAACGTGAGTGCGTAGTATGTTTTCCCACCCTGACTGCTTTCAGGTAGGGTAAAAATCTCCTCGTAGGTATCAGTATTAAAAGAATTATCCTTTAGCCAGCGATCGCCTAAAGTCGCAGCCTTATTTGGCTTCAATCGCCCGGAGTGCTGATAAAGCTGCTGGGCAACGGCGCGAGGGATAGCATCATCAAACTCGTCGTTCAAGCTGCCACTTCTTGAAAATCGGCCCATCACCTCATGATTGCCGATCGCAGTAAACAGGGGGGCGTGTTGAATCAGTTCACCGCCGCTGTATGAAGTTCTGACACCATTTTTGTCCATTTCATAGTTGGCACGACCTTGGAGACACGGAAATAAAGCACCTCCACGATTGTCATCAAACCACTCCGACGCACGGTCCGGAACGTTCACTAAATCACCGACAAAGAAAACCGCGTCCACTCGTCCAACAGTTTCGACCACTTTCTGGAGATTGGCAGCTGTCATAGGCTTGAGCTGGTGGTCAGAAGTAAGCAAAATCTTCAGATGTGTACCCGTTGTCGGCTTGGGGGAAAAGGTAAACTCGGCGCTGGTTACATTCAAGCCATCTTCCCGCACACTCGTCACACGATAAGGAACACGGGTGTTAGGAATCAGCCTGGTCACCTCTGCCTCGTGCCGCCAGATGTCACGCATCGTTGGCTCTTTGTAAACCTGACCCTTTTCGGTCTGAGCACCTACTTTGGAATTTTGATCTTCACGAGTGCGGCTGAGTTTGGTGGTGGTCGCAACGGCAGTTTGATTGAGATTTTCACCGTAGGCGATTCTATGGTCAGAACCCGCAAACTCGGTAAACCAAACAACCCGTACTGAGGTTTCACTCGGCAATTGCAGAAATGGATCACTCAACAGTTGGGGCGCGGACATCATAAATGGTTGCCCAGTTGTACGCACGCTTATTAGAGTAAAGCAGATGAGAACAAAAAACACAGCCACTAAGAACTGGGTACGGCTGGTCATATTAATATCACCACGCAAGTGGGCTTGTGGCTATTAACACTTGTTATCTTTCAAGACAAGATTTACTTTAACTTTTTTAAACCGGTAAAGAGCAGCCTGACAAATAGCCAAAGGTGCTGTTTCACCATAACCCCATACATCTGGCTCAAAGCTGGCTACAAAGGGTATACCTGGAAGATCGTGATCCTCGTATCGAAATATTTCAAAGTGAGGCCATTCAGAGTTTTCTAAATTCCAGGCGACCAGTTCTAAAGCTGCCCTAATATCTGTTGAGTATGGACGCAGAGGTAAATTGAATCGTTCAGATACAAAACAGTCCAAATCAGCTAGCGAGTTTAATTGGACATTTTCAACATCATTTTGCTCCAATTTGCTTTCCATAGTTACAAAGTCAGCCGGGTCTCGATAGTTCTTCGGCACGGTGCAAATCCCATAAGTTGGCATTCCATCTGGTAGAATAACATGTACTTCCAGGCTAATCTTTGCATCAGCTCCAACCAAGCTGATAATCTTTTACCTTACAGAAAAAGCGTCAGCCCTGCTCTCAAGTTCACGAGCAGGGCTGACGCTTTTAATATTAATCCTGGCACAGTGCTATTTT
>QQTW01000663.1_pt1 | contig 22203 bp, 19 predicted proteins | sample 1904831 | NCBI WGS metagenome assembly QQTW01 (sample SAMN09435610, study PRJNA476489) | Subsurface metagenome, whole genome shotgun sequencing project. | reverse complement strand
CTCGGTGTGAACAAGGCTCATAAGGCGGCGAGTGAGGCTTGTGCTGACTGCCTATTCGAGGGCTCTGCACCTGGGCACGCAAACATGAACAAGAGGTCCAGGAGCACTACCGAGGATGATCCTTCCCGTCGTTCATCGACCGGGCTCGAACTGGTGTCAATGCAGCCTTACAGGCTTGCATGTGCGGCCTCATAGTCTTGAAGCAGTCCCCCCGTTGGCCAACCTTATCCTTTACCCAATTTCCACGTGCGGGCGAGCATCTTCAATGGTTCGAGGCAACTGTCCATGGCAGAACTCGCAGCCCTCGTTGCGAGCATCGTCACGCTCACCGACGTCGGCTTCAAGATCGCAAGACGCATATCGCAGATCGCCGATGACCTTGGCACGGTAGGCGCACAGATCAAGGGCATCGGGACGGACCTGCGCGCCATCTCGCTCATCCTCCGCGAGCTCAACAAGCGGCTGAAGGGCAGGCGGTCGGTCGCCGGCGATGTCAGAAATGTCGCGGCGGAGATTCTGCAGGTGTGCGAGACGGATTTGAGGGCTTTGGAGGGCTTGTTGAGGAGGCTGCGGCCGCTGCGTGGCGGTCGAGCGGCAGAGATCAGGCAGAAGGCGAGATGGGTTTTTGCAAGATCGAGGGTGGCCTCGCGGAGGGCGTCGCTGGATTCACTGAAATTGACCCTCACGCTCTTCCTCCATACGTTGGACTTTATCGAAAGCGGCGAGGTGGAGTATGTGTCATTTGTCGATAGGATTAAGGGCTTTATACTGATCGTTCATCAGAGAGCATCTCCGATACGAGGTACAGACCTTAATATCGGAGTCGAAGAATGTAAAGAACACTTTCCTCGACGCCGAGCAGGCCGACCAGAACACTATGAGGGTCTGCATGGCCGATGACAACACCGTGTCTCTGGAAAACATGCGACTCGATAATGCTGCGAGTCGATCTGACAGACTTTTGACGGCCGGAGTCGTCGAAGCAGAGCATCGCACACAGATCATAACAACATATGAGGTTGAAGAGCTGGAACTGGACGAGACCGGAACTCTCCAACCGTGTAATCAGGACTCAGGCCTATCGGTTATGAGGACCATCTCGGAGAACGCGTTATTGCAAATTGCAGATCACATTCGCGTACAGCAACACGTAAACAGTCTTGCACTGGTGGTTATGGATCTCAATTTCGCTTCTCAGGCAACCAAGACCCGCTCGACGCTGTATCGTGGCCGCCATATGCCTCAGCGGGCGCCAAAGCGTCTATCTATTAAGGACCGTCCTGGCAAAAACGTTAATAGCATTGAGCTCGCCAAAAAAATCCGAACCCTCCGTTCTCAATACCGGACTGGCACAAGTTCGGCAACAAGGAGTCCCAGGTCCGCCTCAATGGCGTCTTCTCAGTCTAGCTTTACTCGTGGTGCGGCTCAACCCGACATTCATACTGATCAACGCAGAGCAAGAGCTCGGCTTTCACACGTCACTTCGGCACCTGAAGGTCATGACGACTTCCGGCCGGGCAGCGTGAAAGGAATCGCAGAGTCGGTTCTGCGACATCGGATACTGGTGAGAGATACTTCTGTTTTGCCGTGAAACAAGAGGTGGTTAAACCATTGCGCGCGAGAATGCTCGATGGCTTTTGTGAGTTGATACTCCATGACAAGCCAACTTGAAGCAAGGGACCTAACAAGCAAATGCACAGGACATGCACGATAAAATATAGGAGCTTGCTAAAGCAGCAGCGCTATCCCGCTGGGATCTGGAGCGTCTTCGCCGTGGAGAGTACGTTCTCTTCGAAATACTCGGCGGCTTCTTCGAAGCTTCTGCCTGGGAATGGGATTCGGACAACAAACTATCATCCTTCGCGTCGATCCCTATTCGCACGATGCGAAAGTGGTTTGACGTGTGTGGGAGAACACCGTTCAAAGACTAAAAAACACCCGTATCTGGCGAAATACACTCTCTCGAGAGGAAACTGATGGGAAGTGCATATACGGACCGCATAATAGATGATGGATATGTCTATTCTAGGCCAAAGAACGGACGATTTCTCGACCGTCTTGTTTCTCTTCGAGAAGACAACGGCTTGAAAGAGCTGGCCCGGATGTGTCGAAAAGAGCATGTCTGAGCATCGCAATGTCTGCAGCTGTCAAGGCCACTACCCTTTACTGGTCCGGAGGTTCGATATTGAGTTTGAGCAGTACTCAGGTCTCGCTCTAACTCAGATAAAGGTATGTGGAGATAGTTAGGAACTATAGCCACTGCCTTACTTCCATACTCAGTCTCTACTTGCGTCAACTTATATTGCGTCGACTACCTTCCCATCTCTCAAACGCAGCTCTACCTCATCCTGCGATTCAAGCATCAAAGGAGGATTGATGGCTCCACATAGATGCGCTGGTAGCCTCCCATCGTCACCTACCTCCTTAGCTACTTCTCCATGCCACCACCGGCAGCCCCTTGGCTCCATACGAATCTTGTACTGCCCATCTTTCAATCCATTCACCCGCGGTCTTATGTTGCCATTCCTGATGACTGGCACTCCAGGTTTCAACGTCACCAGATCCTCCGCCCCTGGCCTTCGATCAACGTTCCCGACTGTCAACGGGCGTATACCGGTGTGTTTGTATCCCCGGACCACTTGCCCTGTCTCAGAAGCCACAACTTGCAGGCTGGATATCGGCAGGTTGTAGGGCGTGGGGTGGATAATTCTCAAGGAATGGTCGTCATCAGCAGGTTCAGGTTCAAAGAGAGCCCAGCGAGTCAGGAACCGCTGGCGTCCTCGCGTCTGGACAGTGACGGAGTTGGAACCTTTATTGACGACAGAGACTTCCAAGGCAACGATATCACTGCCCAGTTTATCGTTGGTAATTGCGGAATCAGAGCCCAAGGAAGACGTGCAAAGACATATCCTTGTCTCTATTTCGGGTGGCCAGGACAGGCTCTTTACAACCTTGAACCGGGCATTACCATGAGCGGGCTTGCTAACCAACTTGACTGCTTCATAAGTAGGGCTTGGCTTCCCCTCGTTGTCGATGAATTGCTCTTGATAGCTATACGCCCATCGTTCCACGCCGAGATCTTCGCTTCCCACTCGGATGGTATAGCTTTTTCCCGGCTCTAAAATCGATGCCAACAGACTATTGACATCGACATGATAATGATATAACGTGAAAGCACACCTCCAGCGTTCTGTTCTGTTGACCGGGGATGGGAGGGAGAGGAACTCTGCCTCTTTGGCGGCGACATTATTCAGTCGGCTAAGGTCTACTTCATTTGTATGCGTGACGTCTTCGGGATCGTGTTCGCGTAGAGTAAGTAAGCCATGTGCCAGCGCGTATGGGACGTCTAGTAATGAGCCTGCAATGTCGAGGAGTATCGGTCGAGGGTCAGTATCAGGTGGTGACCGACGGCAGAGGCCGAAGATTATGCTGAACGGTAACCGGCCTGAAGCGTCGAAGGATCGGTAGCGGCGCTGGATTTGTGTGTGGATTCGCAATTCGGTCATGTTGTTCCGTGTGGGAGGAATAGAGAGTATGTATTCCTCAAAAGTCTTTGCGTCACGGGTGAGGAAGGATAGAAGCAAGGCGGGCAGCGACTTCAGTTACATAAATGCTTTTGATCAGAACACTACTAACCTGAGATCGCATGGACCCTATATGGCTAAGTAATGAGTCGTAGCGATAAGAGTATATTGATCGCATTAATTGCCTCCTGTACCCTAAATCCCCAAATGGCGGGAAAAAGCTTGAGTAATAAATTTTGGGTGGCGGGATGGTATAGGATCGCGCCGTAGCAATATTTTCAACCAACTTGGATAAGCCTGAGTCATCCAAGCCGGCATCCACTGGGAGTGAGGCCGATCAAATCGAGCTGGATCAATTGAGTCCCCTACTCATTGTGTTTGCGGCGCGTCGGGCTTCACAATCACTTGGCCAGCAACATAATCCGTGTCAATGAAGGAGCCGACGTCGTATGCGCTTTTCATTGATAAGGGGCAAGAACCATTCCACAGCAGGGCTTATAGGCACTGGCCTCTGCCCTAATCTGGGAAGGAGAAAGCGGCCTCGAGCTCCAACACCAATGATTCAAAGGGGTTCGTCAGCTCCCGCTGGTTTTCTAAAGACCGACATCAACGATCAGTGCGACGAACGCCATCAGGTGGTCTGGGCCGACTCGGTCCTCTCCGTCGACACCATCTGTTTTCCGCGAGTGCAGCTTCCCGAAGAACCCGAAACGGCAAATGGAAGCTCACCAGGCGTGTCATTGCGATCTTTCAGCATGTCTTCGGTCTGTAAAGGGGTGCGGGTTGCCCAAGGGTCGAGCGATTCATCAGAACGTGAGCGAGAGGTAGAGGCAACGGCCTTTTTTGCCGCAGTATCTCAAAAACTGCTAGTATCTGCTGTCGGGACCCTCAGGGACAGAAACAAATTGCTGGGCGAGTGAGTCAACGTGCTCCTCGAATCCTGAAGGAGTCCCTCGAAGAAGTACATGACTTGCCGAAGCTGCATTCTCTATCTCGCACGCGAAAAACATAGAGTGGGCGCCACAGCAATGTATGCATTGGACGATCAAAGTTGGGATCCAGTTGCCGTCGGCTGGCTGAGTGACTCTGGCCATATCGAAGAAAGCTATGTATGCACTAAGAGAGCATATAGCATAAAGCTATTGCTGGAAGGCATTGCTGCTAAGTACTCCAAACAGTAAGCCGCAACCGGCCATGAGCAGGTTCAAGACGCAGAGGATAAATATTGAAAGACTCCTGACAGGGCATGGAGCGATTGGCTGCTTCCAGGCGGTGTTACCTTCTGCCAAATGTCTTCATACGGCTCGAGCATCTCAAGCAGTCCTAGAGCGCCGCTGACGTGGTTTCAGATAGGTGTAACTGTGAGTGTAAGCAACTTGTTGAGTTGCGGAAGTCTACCTAGGTAAGCTTCTGAATTCAGATGAAGAGGATCGGAGAAAGCACCTTTTTTTGGCTGGCACGGTTCCGTGAGTTGTGCATCTCTCCTGAACTAACGACGCGCTTTTCGGCACCACTGCCGAAAATTCCCAGGCCGAGTTTGTTCGTCTCGTTAGACGATATGTTCAAGTCGGACGTACTGGTTCCTGTGATGGAACTGCCGCAGCTAATATCATGCGTAGTAAACTCAGCTATTTTGTGCTAAGGAGCTATGAACGACGCATGTGTGCGTTGATAGTAGACAGTGAGGCCTGGCTGCAGAATATAGTCTGCGCTAACCCAATCTTATAAAGTGCAGATTGTAAGAGCCTACCTCTTTAGCATTCCAACTGCATGCAGTTGCAAGATCGAGCTCCTCAGCGTTTTAGCTGAGAGTCTTACGAGACTGCTACCATCCCGGCCACTCTTTGTAGTGTGCACTGCAATTGGAGCAACCCCGGGTTGGCGGCAGCGTTTCCGGGTCTATTGCTGTCCTTTTCGGTTACGTCCCCGGGCTTGAATTGAGTTGACCCTCGGCCGCGTGTAGATACCAATGCTTGCTGGCTTCATCCAGGCCTTCACTATTCTGGGGCAGGGTGGTGAGTTCGATAATACTGCCTTGAGCGAATCACATGGCATGAGCATAGTCGGTTTCTTGTGCTGGTGTTAATCAATGTTGCAGATCGATACCTTCAGCACCGGCAAGCACTTAACAAGCGTACGCGACGCTGTCGCGTAGCTCGAGCCCTTCTTTTGTAGTGATCGGCCTCCACCAATTGGGCGATTGATCTTTCGTCGAGCCGTATTAGTAGCTCCAACGCCGACTGATGGGTGGAAATTATGCTTCTGACGGAAATATGGCCCGAGCCGTGACTGATTGCACCGATGCTGAGGTTTGCCTGGTCTTCCGGCTCGTCCAAATCCAGATAGTCTTTCGGCTGCTGTCCCATGACACGCCACCTAGTACCAGGAGCGCAACGGTTACAGCTTTCCAGACCTCCACCAACATGGTGGCGGCCTGAGCTGATCCATCACACCCGTCGATAACATCCCTTCATAACGGAGAGTCCTGGCTCTTCTCGTGTACTGCATCGTTCTCCCTTTCAAATATCTCTGAATCATTCTGTGCTTCTCGTAGCTCGTGCTCCAACTCTTCTGTTCGCCTTTTCAGCGCCAAGATCACACCGAATGCTCATATGCCAGTCTCAGAAGAGACGTTGTCGAAATACGGCAGTCCGAAAGGTATGCGAAAGCATTGCTTGATCTCTTCAACAGGAATTTTTCCATGGCTATCGAATCGCGCCGGAGGTTTCATCTAGTCCGCCTCGTTTTCAACCGTAGCCCTAGCGAGTCCGGGCACCATGAGCCAGCAGAGATGTCTGGCACTGGCAGAGGCGGAAGAGCAGCGGCACTATCACGGAGACCCCTAGCAGCTGGAACAGCAGGCGGCGCCTGCGACAGTGGAGATATGCAGTATCATCCCCAGCAGAGGGCGACGGCTGGGAGAGGATCGGCATGAGCTCCAGTACCGTGGCAGTTGCTACATCTGATCCTCGCTTCTCCTTTTTATACCGTGAAGATGACGGTCGGGTGCATCCAAAGTATCCAGCTTCGCGTCCAGTAAAGTGGATTGCTTTCTATCGATTATCAGAGCTTCGAGGCTTTGATTTCAGGAGGGATAGGTAAGCTCGGGACGTCTAGTAGAAAGGGCTAACTCCCGGGGTGCTGTGGATGTACTCAACAGGCCAAATCGCTCTAGACTTGACCCTCCTAAAGCAACTGGCGTAGTCATCACCCGGCACCGGCACAGGCACAGGTGCAACCGAACACGTTCTCCCGCTTCCGCCGTCCCGATCGGTATATCCAAATGTCGGCGTCAGCGGTTGCGGAGTTGTCAAATTGCCGCTTTGCCCATGTCCTAGGTCTGTCCATGGCTATCCTGCTTTCCCCGTCCTTGTGGTGCTATACAAGCCTTGAGGCTTCGCTCAGAGGCCGTCATATATGCGACGGCAGCTTCGTGCTTTTCCAACGACAGCCAGTTTCGGCGCCGGCATCGCGCTTATTGTGGATTGAGTGGTTGGAGCGCATCAGAAAGAAAGCGCAAAGAAACAATTGGCGCAGAGAACGCGTCTGAGCCCACGCGTAATATTTGCGTATGTTGCCTGAAGCACGCTCGAGGGTGAATTCTTCGAAGTCTCCAGGCCTGTCGGCCCCCGACCGACGGCATTGCGGGCCTGAACAAAGTATAATGTGGTCGATTCATGATCAAAGGACCCGATCTTTGCGATGTAAGGGCCTTTCTGCACCTGAGATGGTTGGAATGCGCTCACTTGACCACTCTCGCGGTCAAGAAGCTCCTCAATGATGCCGCCGACGCCTAGGTCGACGTAGGAAATGATGCAAAAAGGTGGCAGATATTTCAAGAGGAGCGAATGAGGTGTTCTTTGGTAGGCGAATCTTCCGGTCTCCATCTTTTGGAATTCGTCCCAGGCCTTTCAGAACTCCCTGTTCCAGGCGCTTCACAGTCCGCCCGTGAGTTTCTTTCCAGTGGGCGTTGCTCGAGTGTCATATCTCCAATCTGGACACGTCCCGTGCTCAGTGTGTAATATAGGTCCACGAACTTTGATAATGAAGTTTTCCTCCTCGAGGTATCTCTATTGGCTCATATTGACAGCAGGGATTTTGATCGGGAGTAAACGGTCTGGCCCAGGTCCGTCGGCCATACTCGCCTTGCTGCACAACTTATGGGAATGTTTTCTGCTTCATGAAAAGTTTTGCAGTCGTATATCTTTAGGCGGGATTCAGCAAAGATAAATCTCTCTCCATCGGCTTCTAGACGGCGATAGTTTCATTTTCGAGTAAATTCGAACGAACGAATAAGAAGATAGAAGTAGGAGGGAATTGACCGACGCATTTCATCTTGAGCCAGTCCCAGCAGGAACCTGGCAGCATGTGGCTAACGTAAAGCTGTCTGCGAGCTGCTTTAGCTCTTTAGGATCCTTCTTCGCGTACGTTGATCGTGTTCTGCTTTACACAACAGGGAATGTCGATCGACTCCAATAGAGCTTTTCCTGTGGTAGCTTATTGCTCGTTCCGGGCGAAGCCAGTCGTAGTTGAAGAAACGGTTGCCGACTTTAATTCTAAGTGAACCACTTCGCTTTGCCTATTCGACCTAAAGTCCCAATTACGAATTGCAGCGGAACCCTAACTCTCTTGGTCGGATAGTTGGCCTTGCGAAAGTCCACGCACAATAGGGATCCTCGACAGGATATAAGGTAATGACGAGAGAGTCCGGGAGCCGACCTGCTAGCGTGAAAGACACCATTCCACGACAATATGGCGCTGCAAGACGTGAAGACTGCAACAACCTATACCGATCAGTGCTCGTAATCTGTTACGGGCCGACAACAGAAGGTGAGCGGTATATAATCCGCTGATCCAATGATCCCGAAGTTCGAGAAGGGCACCGATCGAAGTGCCCGGCACCGGAGCGACGGTATTAGCTGTTCGGTTGGGACGCGACAGGAAAGCAACGTAGGTCCGTTTCTAACGGGCCCATTGGAGGTGGCCGTGGGGTTGAAATGAAGTCTATGTACCTCGTGGAGCGGCAGAGTCGCCTGAACCATCTCAGAGTAGGATCATGAGGACCCAGACCGACAGACACCGCATATATTTGTCTCTCTTGTCTGGTTGGTGCGCTCAGCCTGGCCGTGTGCTGCTGTGTGGTGCGTAGTTGCGCTCTGTCGAGCTGAAGCGTAGACAGTTCGGTCACCTTAGGAAAGCAAAAAGAGGCGAGATCCTGCGTATATGGAGGGTCCTGACGAAACGCGAGGATCGGGGGTGATTGGTTCTATTTGCTGTCCGTAAGCTATATAGAAGCAAGTTAGGGATTTCTCGTTTGCTGCTAGTAACGAGAGATACTGGAGATGTTGTCGGCTGACTTCCGTGGATTGCTCTGTTCCCAGCTCTTCTTCCACTCCATATGGAGAGTTTGATGTGGTTGAATGAGTTAAAGGCTTTCTGTGCGTGCTACCCGGCTCTAGTCGCTTTTTGAATTCTTTCGAGACATAGCATCTCTTATACCTCATCGATCTTGTTACTGGATGCCACAATATCGTCCAAGTGTTTACTGTAGGGCATCCGCATCAACACAATTACCATCCCTGTCCTGTCCAAGGAGATGAGGCCTTCATTGAACAGCTCCTTTAGCTTTGGTATTGGCGCGGAGCCTGAGCTCTTCCCGCAGGTATGTGGGAACTTATTCGAGATCGTTTACCTTCATTGACCTCTCGTCTGGTACTCTTCATGCTGTTGCCTCCAGCGAAGGTGCTCGCAAAGATATGTTGGATGAGATAGATAAACAGCCGCTGAAACCGTCTCCCACGTCTTAGCGGAGAATGGGAACCTGGATCCTACATCTCTTTCGGACTTGAAGAAGTCTAGGAGAAAGGCGCTGTGCAAGAGCTCCGGGGATAAGGGTCGTAGTAACGGCGAATAAAGTCCATGCATAAGATGTCCATCCTTGAAGCCCATTGATTTTGAGAAGAAAGAGATTGTGCAATGCGAAAGTAAATACCCTGGTAGGAACAAAATTGCCTTTCCCACTCATCGCACGAGATAGGTGCGTATCCATGGCGGCAGCGTGCCAAAAGGGCCTAACTTCAATGACAGTAAATTTTGCGGCTTGATTGGCGCGGATCTCCTGATGGTCCATTAGATCCTCATCGCCGCAAGGTCAAACAGAAGACGGCACCGTGCTGGATATGTAACATTACAGGCTCGGAGGACCATTCCGATGCGTCTTCCGTGCTTCAGCATGAGAAGGCTGCTCATTCGGGGTTGTTGGATCCAAGCTTGCCGTTTAAGCGTGGCTCGGGATTTCGCCAGTGGCTCCATCTCTCATCGTCAGGTTGCGCATAGCGCAATGGAACGCCTATTGTCGACGCTCAGTCCAGAAAATGAATGAGCTCTCCGTGTTTCCGTGTTGCGCGGAAGCCCTATGGGTTTGACTGATACTTCTTGAGCGCTCCAGAAAATGTCAAGCTCTCGTCACTCTTCGAGTAGCGCTCGCAGATAGGATCTTACCACAGCATCTAAGGTTCTCGCGGCTCATATTGAGACAAGTGTAGCAGGTGTTCCTGATTGTCCATGGCTGCTATGCACTCTCGACGACTATTCGTCCCCTTTTGTTGCGACCAGGGTGTAGGCACCTCACCTGGCACTTGGGATAGCCGCCTTGTTCGCTTGCTCGTCCGTCTCATGATCAAGGTTCCGAGCGTAGATGCTGCGCAGCGCCAGTGACATGCTCCAGCGCCTGTCGTACGATGGGTGTAGATGGATGACGCAGTAGACGACTTGATAGTGCTTGGTATTGGAGATGCAAGCGTCTGTCGTTCAGCGGGCGACCAAGATATCATCGCGTAAGGAGAGAAGAGATGACGTTATCGGAGAGGACATCAAGTGCTATGGAGAAAATGTTGGAACACATGGTCATGACAAAGATCCGCGGATGTCGAGCCTTCTTGCGACCCTCCACGACTCCACCAATAACACGAGAGCCGACAACGTCAACCGGAAGAATGGACTTGGCTGGTTGCGGTCTCTCCAGCGGCAGCTAAGCATGAACCTCCGCTCGCAACTTCGCGCCGCCATCTGAGGTAGACATGCCGAACACCTTCCAGGTCGTTACTCGAAAGCTCCCGGTCGGGCCAATCAGCTGGCCAAGGTGCTCATCCTGACTGTCTTTCTAGTACTCCCAGCTATGTGTTCCTTGTAACTGCTTTCGAAACCAGGGTGCGAAGGCCGACGTGCGAAAAAGTGACGGCATCGTCTCTTGCTGGAGACGGGTCGCGAGGGCAGTCGTTCCCCTGCATATGCACGATCCCAGTGGCCAGGTTCGTCTTGCTAATCCAGTCGCCGAGCAGGTTCACATGTATCTGCCGATTGTCGACGAGAATTTTAAAGTCAATCGCCAGATCCGACGGTTCCAGTTGAATGTGGGACTATCACCTTCTGCATGAACGCGTTGAGCCGACGGTGAAAGTGCCACGTCATGATATGTGGGTGGTCTCTCACACTCTCGAAACTAATCCGAGTCGCTCGTTCGGCGTACCGTTCAGCCAATCTTGATATCTAGGCATGTGCCTCATCAAGGGGTCCCAGTGATAGTCCGCAGCACTGAAAGTGAGAAAAAGGCGGGTTTTGCGAGCGTGTGAACATATGCCTCCAGTCCATGCTTATGTCATTCGTTGCTGTTGCGGTTGCTGCTGATGCTTCATCGTCGTCGATTGGTTTCTATACTTTCTAGCCTCAGTATCACAAAAACGGGTCTTATCTTCTGCAGGTAATGTGGAGTATCTGGTTGGAGTGGTTGTATTCGGCCGCAGTCATGTGGAAGTTCTGGATGTCGAGCTCCCCTTCTACTCCAAAATCCCGATTCAGCAAATGCTGACATGAGGTCGGATGTCGTTTCGCGAAGTCAGGTTCTCCATCAGTCTTCTCCCCTGGATCTGCTGCGCGGCCGCCTTTATTTTCTGCTTGAGCTCTAGTGCCTCAAGCTGCGCTCTTAGGCGCTTAACCTCTGCCTCTGGAACCTCCTTCCGCGGCCTTCGGCGCTCCGTTCTCCGCTGGCTTGTCGCGGCAGGCGCCCTGGGCGACGCCCTGCTCACAATCCGTGCTTCTCACGCCCGCATCCTCACTCGAGGCCGCATAATCGGCCGTCAGCAGCTGGCGCGCGTGTGCTGGGCAGCTAGCGCATGGTTTTCCCGCTCGGACGTTACTCAGCCCGTTGTACTTATAGCAACCGTCAAACGGTTTAGACAGATTCGGCCAGAGGGTACGCGAGTGTGCTTATGATGGTCCTTGTTCTCTGCCGGGCGGCCTCGAGCTCCTGTAGCCCCGCTGACGGTACCTCGTAGGCAGGATTGCTTCTCGCCCGGCTGGCGGGAGTCCTAGGCTATAAAAAGTCACACAGGAGTCAGTGCCAAGTTCCTATGCAAATAGTCTATTGCCGTCTCTCAACTTACATGACTCTCCGCCGGTGATTGTGTAGTCGGTAAGGGCCTCTGCCCCCTAGCCCTGTGGTGGGTGAGAGTGTACTGAACGCGGCGGAGGAAGTCACCTTGTCCGAGAGAGATGCCTATGAACTGGCACGACATCCATGCTTGGGGTACAACCTGGATGTGGACGCCAAAGATTCGCCTGATCCCATCAATCGATAGGACCGCCCGGCAGACCAGACAGCCGTCATGGGACAGATATTGGGCTTGATCCGTACGGTGGGGCTGGCGTGTACACATGGGCAGGCCGTAGAGAATGGCTCGCCACTAGGGCAAGGTTTGCCAGCGTCGCCCTCGTCTAGACTCAGATGTTTGCCGTTTTGTGTATCCCGTGACTTGTCCATTGCCTTGCAGCAGAAAGTGGCGGTGAAGTATTTCGAGGTTGGCTTGGACAAGCAACTCCCGGGTGATCATACAGTATTTCGCTCCAGTGTCCAGGACAGGCTGCATGGTTGTAGGCTGAGAAGTGACTGTAAAGTCATCAGAGGAGTAAATAGCGGCACCTGCCTGTGAACGGTTGGAGTCACTGTGCGAATGGGTACATCGCCTTTTGGTTGATGGTACTGCATAAAGAGGTGTTCGAGCTGCGACGAGACTCTCAAAGGGCCAAGGTGGTGACCTACGTCATTCGGAGTATTCGGCCGGAGGGGTTGACTTCAGCCTCAGTCCATCGCGACTTCTCTATCTCAACCTTCCTTTTCAACCCAAAGAACCTGATTTCAGGAATCTCTGAGACGAGATTCAGACCTCGTTCGCCAAGTCAAATCTTCCGCTGTAGTCTTCCAAGCGGCGCCATCGGCGCGCGATACTGATGGCAGAGTAGTGATCGGTTAATGGCGGCCACGCCTAGGGGTCGTCGCTGGCGGTTTATGAACCCTCTAGAGTCGAAGGTAGAAGGCCAGAGCTTGCGTAACATTTCCGGCTTGGAATGACCGTCCTCCCTTAGCTGAATCAGGTTGACCGCTGCCCGGTCGTCAAGACGGACGCCCGTCGGCCGCAAAAATGATGTGGTGAGAATGTTTTTGACACTGTACAAACGGAAATGCTCGTAATTCTTCCTAAGCGTTTATATCAGATACTCTGTCGTCACAGAGACACGATTCTGGTAGGTGCGTATAAGGAAGAAATGATCATGTATTCCGTCGAAAAGAGGAAATGCAAATACGAGTGAGTAAGATGCTGTAACCATCAAATCATTCGACTAGAGAAAATATGATAGACGGAAACAGTCAGACATGAGCTCCGACACGTTTTGGCAAAATGTGCGATATGGACCAACAACTGTAATCTCCCCAGGCCAGCTTTGGTCGACGTTAGAGCACCGTGTCGTAGCTTCGGGTGCACGTTGGTCTTCTTTTATATGTAAACTCTCTCGAGTAGTTCCACCAAGGAAGACGACGACAACGATGGATGGGGTATATAAGTTTGTGGTTGACGAAGATATTGAAGTTGAAATGGTAAGAGGGAATGACGGATACTTATAACTCTGCCACAGTCCACCAGGTGAGCCAACGTGCTTTGCACGAATCCTCCAACTATCCATGGACATCTGCTCGCGACGGGTAACAGCGATGAAGCATCCAGCATCATCGCGACCCGGAGAAAAAAGAACGTCGGACAATTCTTCTGCGACCCGCACCCAAACGGGCAAAGGCGGGCAAGCGAGGCGTCGGTAGCCGCCTCCACGGCAGCCAATCCGAGGCGAGAACGAGCCAGAAGGTGATGGGAAGGCGCTAGGCCGGAAGCGGAGATGCAAGCAAGGGCCAATTGCCAGCACATCGTGCATGAGCAGAGCCGATAAACTCGCGCTTGGTGGAAGATGGTCCAGAGGGAGAAAGATATTTCGTTTCTTTCTCTCCTTTTCTTCTTCGTCTTCTCTCTCGTCTTCTCTCAGCAAGACTGTTCTTTTCTTTCTCCTCTCCTTTCTCCATCATCGGTGCTGTTTTTGTGCTTCCGTCCGCCGTCATGACTCTTCTTGCTCGATATCTCATTGGAAGAGGCTAGCGGGTCGACCGCGCATCGTACAGCATTTACTAGCCTTTTCCGACTGAATCGCGGACCCATGCCAGACGGCAGAGGAGCAAGAAGCACATGTCAATTCGAAGACTACAGCTATTTATTTAGCTTGGATCCGTCCCAACCGGGTCGCGCACCTTGACGATGCCGATCCCCTTCGAGCCTGACAATCGGTACTGCCAAAAGGGGTTACCAAGATGGTCCCCATTTCGGCACGAAGACAGCGTCGACTTCAGTCACCAGTTGCCGGCCGGTAAGAGTGCAGATTGCTCGCACATGTCATTCATTCATGGCAAGCCGTCAAGCGGCGCCATATCGGTCATCGTATAAATAATGATGCGAAAGGACCAAAACCAAACACGAAGGAAAGAAAGGACAGATGCATGACTATGCAGGTATGGTTTGCTCTGAGCGTGTGGAATTTATATGTCGGCCATTGCTAGCCTGCAGTTTTTGGTTCTGCTTTCTTCTTCTTGTTTCGTTCCCGTCGTTACAGTCGTCAAGCAAACAACATCTCGGCACGCTAACGTTCATATGAGAAGGCAAAGAGGAAACTGTCGTGTCCGACGATTGGAGCTGGCAGACCGGGTGTGCTCGTCAGCCTTGGGAACCATGACTCTCAACACTGAGAAGACACCTTCCGACATACCTCAGCGCACGGCCCCATCAGCTGGTCGAGCGAGCAATCAGCCACTGCAAGACCGCATCCAGATTGGTCTCCTCCTTGGCGCTGATGCCGTAGCAGCTCACTTCGCGGTGGGAGACGGATTTGAGGTCGAGAGCCTCGATCAGTTCGTCAACCGACATGTGGTCCGGCAGATCCGACTTGTTTCCCAGCACCAGCAGCGGGATGCCTTCGAGCGTGGGCTTCTCGAGCAACAGCATCAGCTCTTCGCGCGCCACCGGCAACGCGTCTCTGTCGGCCGAGTCGACGATGAAACTGGACTCCGTCACGACTGATACTCCCTCACAGAGAAGGGGTGCAACCTACACGATTGCGTTCACGCCGCGGCAGTACCGCTCCCACATGGACCTGAACCGCGGTTGACCGCCGAGGTCCCAGCTATACGTTGCGGCGTTAGCATGTCAGATGCGCGACAGATCCGGTTGCGAACGTTTGCTCCTCCACGGGAACCATGGTATCGCCAAGGCAATTCAACTGTCAGATCACTTACCACTTGAGCGTCACATGGCCCTTTTGCACACGCTTCATGTTGAAGCCGACTGTCGGAATGGAGCTAAAGTCATCAAGTCAGAATAGAACAGCATTCAACTCACTCAGCATTTGCCAAGCAGAGGAGCAGGCTCGGGACGTTGGCTATGAACATGTCAGGCATTGGGGCACGGGATTACGAACTCGATGGTGAACTCTCCGCCCTATTCGAGCCGGTCAGGTCAGATCAACTCTCAAGCAAACCAGCAGAGCCGGCAACGTCATGTCACCCGGACACGGGCATCGACCGTCACTCACCGCCAAGACCCTCAACAGCGAGGTCTTTCCAGCGTTCTGCAGTCCAATCATGGTGATATCCATCTCGGTCGCCCTAGATTTTCACATGAGAAACCGCCCGTCAGTCAACATCACCAGTCCAAGTCGCTTCGGCCTGGCCGTACGGCAATGGCGGTCAGGCCAACCACGGCACCTCGACCCAGACGAACCAAGAAAAGTCACATGAGCAGCGACGAGCACCGGGACTCACCAGAAGAGGCGCAGCAGCCAGTCATAGATGCGTCTGAAGAAGCCGGCCATGCTTTGGGACTCGTGCTCGACTCTTCGATAAACGTTTGTTGGCAAGGACAATCTGTGCAGGAAAGGTTCTCCGACGAGACAAAACGACCGAACTCAACTGACGTCGGCAAAACGGAGAAGTCGAGAACGAAGGAGAAGGAAGTTCCCAGGGCGCCGGAAAAATTTCTTCCTTGGTGGTGGGTATTGTGGTAAGTGGTCAGGTTTGACCGCCGAGCGGGGCGTCCCGCTTGAGGTTCCTCTGTACGATGGTGGCTTGAAGGGAGGCGGGCCTGGCGAACAAACAGCAGCCCCCGTCGAACCGCTCGCCGCTCAAACGAGGAACCGACAGAACGGCCGGACCCGGTTTCGGTTTCGCCCTTTTTCCTGAGCGATGGATGCTTGCGTTCGTCAACGTGGATTCAGCGCCGGCATGCACTCCCCGTCGCAGCTGTGCGACGGCAGCGAAACCGCAGACCCCGCCGGTGGGAGGGACAAACGGACGGGAAGGAGAGCACAGGATGGTCACTGGGTGGGAGCAGCCTCTGCCTTGTGCGTGATTGTCGACGAGCGACGGAGTGCAGGATCCCAACCCGGGCAGATACAGCCGGAGCTGGAGCCGCGCCGGCTGGGTGGGAAGGACTCACAAGATAAAGCGGGTGGAGATGGGGGTTGCGTGTGGTGAAGCGTGTAGGTAACACTTCACTTTTACGCAGCAGGCCGTACGACGTCGAGTAACGAGTAATGCTGCCAAGGTGCCGTGCTTATTTTGAAGCTATTCCCATCTCTCGAGGCAGAGGGAGAATATGAGAAAACAGGCGAGCTCGAGTGCTTCCCAAGTCGGCAGCATCTGATGCGGCCTTCTCTCCTTCTGGACTCTTTTCGAGCTCCGTCCTCTCGTTTCTCTCGTCACTCGCTCCGAACGGAGGTGGGCGCCCAAGGCATCATCGCGCTTTTCCTCTTCCGGCCTCGCCTGCGCTTCAACCAACTTTCCCCCTCGCCTCCCGCGGGAGAGGGGCACGTGAGCTTCTGAGGAAACTTGGCTGGATTTGGCATAAGTGGCTTGGCAGAGTAACCGTTCAAAGGAGCCGAGGCCCGGGGTGTCTATCGATGGGAGATCAGAACACACTTCTGGGATTTCAGTAATGATGGGAAATGTATAGATCTTGAGGCTTCCGTCAATGATGGAGTTTCACGATCGATTGGGTTGTATGAAGGAAGGCCTTAGCGGAGGCATCACTTAGCTCTTCAGATATTGGCAGGGTGTCACGGAGTAGCCAATGACATAACATTTGAACGGAAGAGAAGCTCGAACATTGCCAACTCAACATCTGGCTTCAAATCAACAGAACTGGATTGTAAGACATGAACGACTCTGAAATCAAGGGTTCTCAGGCATTGATGGTCGCTCTATCTAACCTGTATAGCTGAGTCCGCTGAATTGATTTCATATGCATCTATCTCGATCGATCCTGAATCAAATGCTACAGAATCTTGAGGTTAAGACCTCCACTATATGAGGTGTTTACTTCTACATTTTATAGCGTGCTAGATTAGGGAATTTTAATTCTAGCGTCTTTAAAGCGCGCTTTTAAAGTCTAATATACTTATATATCGCTTCTTATCTATATCATCAGCAAAACTTTGTTTTGGCAAAGTTTGGATCCGAGAACCCCGAGCTAGACTTTAGCCGGTTTAGTCGAACGAGCCGGCCTGCTGTTGGACTACCCTACTACCTTGTATATAGTATGGGTGCCAAGCTTATTAGTAAGCAGCCCCGTATATATATTCTGCCTCGCTGGCAGTTAGATAGATCTACATGCAATATTCCTATATTTATTAGGTTATGAGCCCTCGCTCATAAGGAGCTTGGTTTATGTCGTTAAAGCTATTTAGAGCTTCCCCAACGTTATAAGAATGTTATTATTAATTAATTATACCCTTACCTTAGTACACTACCCTTCCTCCCTACTTTACCGTCTATTAAGACCACTGGTCTCCTAGAGTGAACTAGGGGATAGAGGCTTGGCTTCTTTGGATGTTGAGCAGGTCAGGACACAGGGGTGGAAACAGTGCAATCAATCTGATATAAACCAAGTATCAATTGATAGCAATCACTGAGATCTTAAGGGAGATTGAATACAACACAGGGAAGGATCTAGGTGGAGATCCGTCCGGACTATATACATGTTGTATATTGAGCCTTTCGAGCCCGGCTCACTAGGCTCACGGTGAGTCTAGTGAGTCCGTCTCGTTTGGCTCACTCTGCTCGTGTGCAGGCATCCAGGCCGGAACGGCCTGGGCCGTAACACCTAGTCCCTCAGTTTCACGCAGTGACTTCCTTGCCTGATCTCTCCTCATTTCGCTCATCTCCATTGACAACACTCATCTCCCTCAAAGCCCTCTCACAAACTCGCACACACTCATCCATAACATCCGCGCCCACCCTCCAAGTCCTCAGAACTACCCCTTCCCTCCTCATCAACTCCTCCGCCCTTACCCACCTCCGTCGCCAAACCTCCTCTTCCTTGTTATACAGACTGCCAGGCGGAGCACCGTCATTTCCTCCCGCCGCTGGGTCGCCAGAGCTGGCACCTGTTACGTTGGACGGCACGGAAGCGCCCCAGGAGAGATGGTTGGAGGCGAAATTGTGGGCTGCGGAGGAGATGTTGCGGCGGGTGGAGGGGTGAGACGATGATGGTGGAGGCGCGAGGGAGGGCGTATGGGTCTGAGTATTATTGAAGACGGGGTTTGGATTTTCTTGGGCGTGAGGACTGCTGCTCCAGAGGATGCGGGGAGATGGGAGTGTGTTGTAGGCTGAGACGACGTGGCGACGGGCGGAGGTGGCGAAGCCTTCTTCTTGGGGATTTTGGGCCGAGTTGTGCAACATCGGAGAGTTGAGTGGTTGAGCCCGTCTTAGATTATAACGATTGGAGGAGAAAGACGCAAGCTGATCTTGAGATAGTTTGATGGAAGTGGACGAACGCCGAGGTTTGGGCGGCGGGCCAGGGTTCTTTAGAAAGGTTCTTGAGGGTGGAGGTGATGTTGGAGAAGGTTTTGTAGCAGCAGGTCTTTCGTGGTTAGTAGCCTGGATCTGTGTATTGGAGGTTCTGCGAAGGGATGAAGGTTTAGAGGGACGAGGAGGGGGTGGAGATCTGGGAGAATTTCGATTGTTTTGCTCCAGCTCCTGCAGGTCTGCATGATTTAAGGCTTCTCTCGGACTGTAAACTTGATCGTCTTGATCGAAATCAATCAAGTCTCCCACTGGATCTTGCGTTTGCTCAGCTCTGGTCGCTGTCTTGCGAATCCTTGAAGGTAGCGATGGACGAGCTTCAGGCGCATCTGATTCTGCCGAAACAGCTCCTCCTCGAGCATCATTTTCCGCTGTCTGGTGTCGTCCGCCTTGGGGATGATTGGGAAACTGGTCGAACAATTCTTTCTTCTCGGCTGTGGTTACGTCTCGTATGAAAATTCCCAATATCCGTCCCGGATTCGCCATCACCACATCGGAGTAAACTTCGAGATCAGCTTCGCCGCTATCACCGACTAAGATAAACCTACGCTCCGGAAAATCTCGCAGTATCTTATCAAGTGAACCTTTCTTTCGTTCTGCTGCTGGCTCGAAGATCCCTTGTAGCATGCCAGAATACTGCTTCAGATGAAATGAGCCGGGAGGCAGTCCTGCGAGTGCGAAGTAGGTCCGCAACAGAGGGTATAGCTGCCACGGTGAGTTCGACACATAGTGCAGCTGTACACCCAGGGCAGTAAGCCTAGAGTACCATTCCTTGACGCCCTTGATGGTCAAATCACCAAGCTCCCGAATAAAAGTGTTGTAAAAGATCTCCTTTGCTCCACCAGCGATAGCGGAATGCTTTATTGTGTCGTCAATATCACTGATCAAGCTCACCCCTCGGGCATTTACAATGGTAACCTCCTCGGTAGCAGAGAGGTTCTTCGAAGCCAACACGCGTATTGAGGTCGGCACAAAGTCCAGCGAGGCACGCAGGGTGAAGTGACCCGACTCGTTCGTGTTCACTGAATGAGATTGAGATTTCTGGTCGTTGAGAAAGAAGACCGTGATCGGTGCATCAGCCAGAGGAAGATGCATGAAGGGCTTTAATCTGGCCATCAAAAGAGTATTTGCCCTAGCTAGTTCTTCTTTTGACATGTTTTCCGGTCGATTCCAGGAGTTACGCTTCGCCAGCGATTCAATGGGAGGATCATCGTACTCGGAGGCTAGAGAAGAACCTGTTCGTGCATGCCTGAGGTGACCTGGGTATGGCTCGTCTGAAGCTTCATGCTGGCTGATAGGAGAACTTGACCTCGTACTGTACGGGCTTCCTTCCTGAACATTCGTAGATGGATCCTGGCTGTAGCTTCCGCGCCATGCAGTGTCAGCTTCTTCCTCTCCTCTTTGCACGATGGATTGAGCTGCTTTTGCGGCTGCTTCTTCTTCATGCCTCGCTGCTCGCTCTTCAAGTCTCTCACGATGAAGAGATTCCCGACTTGAATCTCGACTACTGCTTGAGCTTGACGATGGTGTTGTAATGCCACTCAGTCTCCTTGCTACTGCAATAACCAGACGGTTCTTGCGAGTAATAGCGCCTTGGTGTGGTGTATAAATCCAGCCTCTTACATCGATGTCAACAATGACATTATCATCTTCATATTTTTCCCACTGTCGCTTCAAATACTCTGCATCACCGGAATTTGCGGGCTGAGAAATATCTTCATGAGCGCCAGGCTTGTCGTAGTGAGCTGTTCTTGGTCTTTTGATGTGCTTTCGAGCATAGCTAGGGAAGAGGACCATTTCTTCATTCCCACCGCGCACGATCTCGATATCCGGAAACGCACTGGGAAGTCCCTGCTCATCCTCGAGATCGCTTTGTTCTCGTGACTGTGCCCACTGCGATTGATATGATTGTCGCAGCTCGTTGGCAGCTTTGAGATATCCATAAACCTTCTTCCGCCTTGCTCCCCGTTCTCTACCCTCTCCCCAGCCGGACGCCGTCACCAATCCAGTAGAGTTTGCTTCTACCATATTTGTACTACCCACATTTCCCCCCGAAGCACACTGAATAGCCGCTTCCGTATTTTCTGCAGAAAAGGTAACAAGCCCCTCCCGGCGGCTCCCCACTCTTCCTTCCGACGTTGTCATTGGACAAGAAGACACCAGATACGTGACTGGGCTCGAACTTTGTAATAAGGTATCGTATCGTGCCGAAAATCCAGCAATCCTAGAGCGTGCTCGCTGGTGTGTGTGTGTGTGTGTGTGTGTGTGTGTGTGTGTGTGTGTGTGTGTGTGTGTGTGTGTGTGTGTATGTAGAGGTAGAAATCGCAGGAAGGAGAAGGTGTTCCAGTGGACCGTGGTAGTCGGCAGCGACTGAAAGCCGGCGGAGCCAGAATGCAAAGGAGATCTGACAGTTGATGGGAAAATACTGGATTCGAGCTCATCACACAGATCAGAATGATCTCTTGTTGTAGATCTCCACTTTGACATTAAGAAGGATTCGTATTTACTACGTAACCGTGCCCGCCGGCTAACTCTTTCGGGTTAGGGGTTCTCCCTAAACGTCGATCCTACACGCTCCTACACGCTCCTGGCGGAGCGTGTCTAACACCCTAGTGCAAATATTACCTAAACGCAAATAATTGGCCTATTTTCGAAACCATGCAATAGCCACAACGCAACATGGCAGAAAATTACCACAAAGTCGAAAAGCGAATCAATGAGGCTGTTAACGCCTATCGCGAGTGCAAAGATCGCGAAAAACGGCCGCAGATTACCCATTTGGCGCGTGATTTTAACGTCCCTCATACACGCCTACGAAGACAACTATCTGGTATACCCTCACGCGCTGAGCGTATACCACCAAACAGACGCCTTTACAGCCTCAGGAGCAGGCATTGAAACAGTTTTCGACCGTTTTGACGATGCTGGCGTGTCAGCTCGACTAAGAGCAATTCGCTCATATACCAATTTCATGGTTAAGCAGGACCACCCTATGAGCCCATAATATAGGGTCGGTAAGGCCTGGGCTAAGGCGTTTTGTGGGTCGAAAGCCTTAATACTTTAAGAAAAAGCAAAGGATATAAGCGTTACCTTGCAGTATACTGTCAGCTTAAGAAAATATTCCTTAACGCTGCTCTCCTCACAATTGAACTTCTCAACCTGACTACCCTCTACAGCCACGAAAGGTGCGGTCTCAACCCAGGTTTCTAACCGCAAGAGTATCTGTTTTATGTCCGTAAGACCGCTTTCTTTACGAGAAGCGGCAGGTTTATCTGGGAAGCATTTCAGCATGCCCGTGGATAATTTGTAGGATGGTTAGCTCAGCCAACGAGTCATCATCCAGAAGTGATGTGTTTGATGAAGCAGCAGAATCGATCATAGCGCCCTCTAATCTATGCATGCTAGGACTAAGTCGAAGTCGTAACTTTTAGATAAATTCAGTTAGCGTCG
>QQTW01000662.1_pt1 | contig 22216 bp, 14 predicted proteins | sample 1904831 | NCBI WGS metagenome assembly QQTW01 (sample SAMN09435610, study PRJNA476489) | Subsurface metagenome, whole genome shotgun sequencing project. | reverse complement strand
GACAACACGGCTTTTGGTCTGGCGATAGAGCCATGGCAACGGGCTTCGCTCACGAAACGCTGATGCACGAGTACATGTGTGTGATTTCGCATTTCCTCAGCACCGAAGAGAGCGCCTCTTCTTGTCCGGAGGCAATTGAGGTTAAAGTTGAGGATCTGCTGCTGCGATATGGGTCTTGGCCATTTACTTTGTTTTCGCTCGTCTTGCATAGTGTCGGATGTTGGTATATTCGAATCGAGATGATTTTGATGATTGGGCAGTGTGATCGTGATCTCCGGCTTTTGGCGGATCCATAGCAGGTCAAGCCCACAATGACACTTTCAAACCCGTAGCGATAGTCCAGCAGATGTGCAGTCGCCGTCCGAACTTCTTTGGTGATGGAAGCACTTTTAGAAGGCTCGCAGTTCCTGAATGGAAGAAACTTTATTTAGAAGCCAGACGAATAGAAGGGCTGCTTGGCGCCGGGCTAATTGCCTCGTTAAAAGGAAAGGCACTAGTCCAAATCAGTAGCAGTGGCCATCCGCAAGCTAGGACGGCTAGTTCATGGATTCATGAAGCCCGGGACGAAAGGCGAATACCCGCAGCCATCTACTTCTTCATCTAGCAGCTGCGCTGTTTTCTACGAGACTCAAGTTGTCAGTCAAGCTTCGCCTGCAGCCACCAGACATCCCTCATCCACGCCAGACACGATGGCCGACTCAACGGCGGCACCCCGGCCGAGCAGCAGCGTCAAGCTCGTGCTGCTGGGCGAGGCGGCGGTTGGAAAGGTATAAGAGGACATAGCTTTACGTAGGCAGGGCCTAGAGCTGATGGTCACTCAAATAGTCGTCGCTCGTGCTGCGGTTCGTGAACAACGACTTCCAAGAGAACAAGGAGCCCACGATAGGAGGTGCGTAGGCTGCAGACCACAAGTCGGGCACTCCGATGCATCACAGCTTACTACCTCCATCTTCACCTCCACATAGATCCCCGCTAACATATCATTCCTTTCTCTTACCCGCAGCCGCCTTCCTCACCCAGAAATGCAACCTCCCGACCCGGACGATCAAGTTCGAGATCTGGGACACGGCGGGCCAGGAGCGGTTCGCGAGCCTGGCGCCCATGTACTACCGCAACGCGCAGGCCGCGCTCGTCGTCTACGACATCACCAAGGCCTCGTCGCTCACAAAGGCCCAGCACTGGGTCGCGGAACTGCAGCGTCAGGCCAGCCCCGGCATCGTCATCGCGCTCGTCGGGAACAAGTTCGATCTGACCAACGCCGCGGCGGCGAGTGGCGGTGAGGGTGCTGGGGGTAGTGGGAATGGGGATGGGGAGGATGATGATGTTGATGTTGATGGCGCCGCAGGGGATGGTCAGGGTGATGACGAGAGCGATGCGCGCAAGGTCAGCACGAAGACGGCGAAGGCGTATGCGGACGAGGAGGGGCTGCTGTTCTTCGAGACGAGCGCCAAGACGGGGATGAACGTCGCGGAGGTGTTTGCGGCGATTGCGAACGCGATTCCGGAGACGCAGCTCAAGGGTCCACGGGGTGCCGGTGCGGGTGCCGGGGGCCAGGCGAGTGGGCAGGGACGGCAGGGCGATTCGAGGGTCGATTTGGCGGCGAGGGGGGATGTTGGGGGGGTTAAGGAGGGGTGTGCTTGTTGATGGGTCGTGGGTAATGGCAGAGGGGTTGGGTGGGAACTTCCAAGGTTGTTTTATAGGAAGAGGTTGTGGCTCGGTGCGCTGGTACAGGTTGGTTGGCTGTTGAGGCACGTGCGGCTTGCATCGTGAGGCAGTCTTACATGGAGCAGCAACAGCGGTAATGCGTTCACACGGGCGTTGGAGGTGCGGTATTCGTCAACGAATCCACAATCTACATGTTCATCATTCAGGATGTAAGACTGCTGAGTTGAAGATCTATCGGACGACGCTCTTCACTGTCTATGACTCTCGCCATTCAGACTCGCACGACTCTTCAGACTCCCGGCATGCCAATCACCGCTCTCAACGCCGGCACGCCTCGCGGCAGAAAATAGACAGCCCAGATGCTCGCAAAAGCAACGACCAGCCCCGTAAACTTCTCGAACCAGGTGTGGAAGAACGCGGCCGTCATGAGCAGCATCCACCAGCTGAGCGCCGTCACGCCGAGCGCGACTTTGACTCCAAATGCCGTGACCTCCTCCTGCATCTCGTTGCTACCTTGCCTCCTATTCTCTTTCTCGCTCTCCTCCCCATCCAGACTCCTCCCCTCAACCGCAACGCTCACAACCTTCCCATCCCCCATCCGAACCCTCCTCTCCTCCCTCAACCCCTGCGCGCGGAGCACCACCGGCAGGATCTCCATCCACAACATCGCGCTCCCGAGGATCAGCAGAAACACATGCCCACTGATATCATGCCCGCCCGTCCAATTCCCCCCCACCATCTTACAAGCCGCGTGCGAAAACACCTCTCCCGGGCTCTGCGCCGTCACATCCTCCGCAACAACAATCTCACACCTGCCGCCCGTATACCGGAACCCCCGGTCGATCAGGGCGGGCCCAAAGCACCACTGCGTGACGGCCGCCCACGCCGTCGTCGCAATCAGGTAACGCGCGGCGACACGCAGCCGACGCGGCGTCGGGATCGGGTTCAATGGCGGCCCGAGAGACGGGTGCGTGTACGTGAAGAGCAGCAGCGCGAGCGTCGTCCAGAACCAGCCGAGCTTGACAAAGTAGATGTTGAAGATGTTGCGCTTGCGCGCGAAGTAGGAGGGCGCGAAGGCGGGCGGGTGGGACTGGGTGACGGGGTCGTAGGGCGTGTTGCGGGTTGTGGGGGAGAGGTGAGAGGAGAGGGAGCCCAGCAGCAGGGTCAGCGGGTAGATTAGGAGGAGGAGCGTTTCCAGGCGGGTTGGGAGGAGGGCCGAGGGGCGCGTTGTGCGGCGGTGGGCAGGTTTGCGGTGGAGTGTGCCGTTTGATGGTGATGATGAGGAGGAGGCGTCGTTGAGGTCGGAGGAGACGGGAGGGTTGCGGCGCGTGGACATTGTGCTGGATAGGTGAGTGGTCGTCTTGAGGTTTTTATAGATGCAGTGAGGTTGTTCTTACATCGGCTGGAGGATAGAGGTTAAGAGAGTGTTCGTATCGTGAATAGGATGGATCCTTGTGTTGAGGTGTTGTGGCAGGCAATTTGAAAGGTTGACATGGGATGACGTCGGCAGGGCTTCCGCTGAAAACGGCTAGCGCCGCGAGTGTGGACCGAATTTTCTGGCAAGCCAACCATGAAAATCAATCATCTTCAGATATCCTCGCTCGACGACATCTAGAGCTACATGTTGAGGCAAAGTCTTCAGACTGAGCACTTAAAGCTGCTAATCATGATCATCGCCCTCAAAGCTCAAGGAGATCAACTTGAGATACCGTCATGCCCTTCTACGCAGTCAGAAAAAGGCTCATGCAGGCCGTTTGCCGTCTGAAAAATCGAAAAGCTGCAAAAGTCTCGACGTTCGCACATTTGTGGCTGCATACTCAGAGCTGCAGGACCGCCTCAACGTTGCCTATGTACTCAGCCGGACGCAAAGAAAGAAAGGACTTCACCTGCGGTTAAGTCGTTGATTCATTCATGAACACGACCCATCCCAATCGTAATAAAAATGACCTTTTCGTCCATCATACATGATAAAGTTCTATCTGCAGGAGCGTATCATGCGTCCGAGAACCTTCATGACAAAGAAGATCTTTGCTTGGCCAAACTTCATGTTGTATGGTAAGTTGACTTTCTTCTCCTTGCTTATCGAATTGAGCAAGTACTCAGCGTGCTGAAGCCCGGAGGTATGGAGCTCCTTTTTCTAACATGCTGTTTACTTAAAACCTTGCTGTCTACCAATCTTTGCCGTTCAAGAAACTTCTTTACTCTAATCTATCATGATTACAGTTACTCTTGAAGGTTTCTTATTCAATAAGCAACATGCTTTGAATTGCTTGGTTGCTAAAATGAACTCTTCCTGGAGTCAATCTTTTCTTTTATGCACTTCTCTTCCTATCTAGACATTTTGGAACAATGCTACATGCTGCTTTCTCGTCGAGTATCGATACACACGTCTATATCTTCACTCTGCAAGAAGGAAGCTTTCGCAACTCGCGTCTGTATCAAGTGCATCTCCTTAAAATGAGAAAGCCCCTGACACACGAATTACACGGCGAACTTGTGATAAACGATGGAGAGAGGACCGAGAGACGTGCAGGTTGACGCTGCAATAATGTGGGCTTGCCTCAACGTCAAGTATGCAAAGAAAACTAAGCCGATGTGGCTCCATAGCATCAACGAATGGAATATCCTCGCCATGATTGCTCAGATATTGGTACTCGACTGTTTACCATCCAGCGACGGGCGCTTCCCGGCGGTTGGAGATCCGCCCATGTAGCAAAACAGGTTATACCTACCAATCGGACCCTTGTCACTACCGGATCATATCATCAGAGCACTCGTTGAGCGAGAGTGGTTCGACCAGGCGGAATGGTTGAAGTCGACATCACGCGATGCACAGCTGCTTTCCAAGGACGGAGTCGCCGTTACAGGCTTCACCACATTGCGCGCTGGTCTCAGACGATTGGTAATGCGTAAGCTGAGATCACACCATTGCAACTCAAGCAGCGAGTCGATCGTAAAAGACTCAGTTCAGATGAAAAATCAAGATATTCCAACGTCATCACGACTCTCGTGAAATCATCTTGACCGACTAACGCAACCCGTTCCACACCAGTGACAATCTTGCCGCATAAGGCTGGCTTGTCTCCTCCACGTGGAGGAGCCGGGATGGGCGGGAAGAGTCCCCATGCACATTCGCTTCCGAGAGCGTGGGAGGCCTGCTGCAGAAGCCCCTGGCGAGCCCGCACACACACACACGCACACGACAAACGCTTCCATCCGGCTTCCGCATAAAACTTTTTTATCGGGCAGCTTCCCCCCGTCTCAGTGTCACAGTCTTGCCAGCCTGAAGCAGCCAGACCGAAACCTGCGGGAAGAGCAACTCTGGCACATGCGACCTCGGACTGCGCTCCGCTAGGAATGTGTGCCCGAATCCTCTGCAATTTTTATCTTCGTATCTACGGGCGCAAAGGAAGACGGAGCGGTTCGGCGCAGGCAACTGACAGATGTGGGGGGCCGCGCCTTTTTTTGCTGATTCCTTCCGCACGCCTTCAAACGGCAGGTTGAACACCTGCTGGTCACTGATGACCAACCACAAGACCGGAGCACCTCGGTCAGACAAGGTGCTCCACGGAGAGACTGCAGCATCGTCCGCAATAGATCCCCCTGTGCAACGTGAGAACCAAAGACGACAACGACGATGCCGTGCTCTGAATCCGTCAGGACCGTGGCAGCCTGGCTGGAATCGATCGCGGATCAGAGACAAGTACCGACGCCGCGGAAGCCGGGAGGCTTCGCGCCGTGATCCATGGATCGATTGTGGAAGGGGCGGGACCCTGTTCCGTTCAGCCGCGTGAAAAATTTCTGATATTTTTCACTTTCAGAAGCGTCGCACAAATCCAGAATCGTTCGAGCCATCGCCAGACGCATCGCGATACAAGACAGCGACCGGTGGCTTTTCCCGCGACCATGGGCCGCGATGCTCGGTCTCGGGGGAGTCGCAGGGCTTGCAAGCCCTGGCTGAGATTAGACTTGACTCACCAAGCCTGCTGCTCTTCTCGCACCTCCCAGACCGGACGGCGAGTTGCGAGTAATGGCCGCCAAGGTGCCTGTTCAGCACTCCTCAACAAGGCTCTGACTCCCACGCCCTCAAGGATCCAAACGTAAGCTGGGGAGGATTAGCATGCTAAGCTCAGCCCAACGGATGAACCCAAACAGCTCGATTGTCGCAGGAGGCTCTGTCTCAAGATGGAGCCAACATGAGCTGTCAGCATTTTGCATCTCGGCCGCGAGTCTGGTACAGTACAGAACGGGTCCGACAAGTACTGGTACCGTGCATGCCGTGGAGAGTGGAACTGTGGAAGCCTGCATCCATCGAGCCGGGCCCCCCGTCCGCGGGATCTCTGGCCAAAGTTCCATGACTTGTTATCCAGCAGTTCAAGATTCTCCACAAGGCATGCCTCTGCTTCATCATCACTTGACGAAGCTAGTGGCTAGTGAGCGGACTAGTCTGGGATGGCCACCAAGGAGCATCGATCGTGATCGCTTCCACAGTTCTTCCTGCGTCTGACACAGACGCCAATCCTCCACTCCGCCGTGGTGATGGGCTTGCAATTGGTGCGTGATACGTGGATGCTGGGGCGAAGGCCCATGATCATTAGGGAGAGGAAGACGGTGTTTCGATGGCGCGGGGGTGCTGGTAACGTGGGCGCACTGTGCGCAGCTTCCAACCCGCATCGAGGATCCCCTGTCTCCCACGTAATATGATGCGGGTTGTTTCCCAGGAGCAGAAGAAAAGACTTGACAGTACATTCGCCCTCGGTACTGCGCGGCGTACCCCGGCGAGAAAAAGTACCCGCGAGCAAGACCGGTACGGACTGGAGGCGTACAGAGACAGGGAATCAGACGAGACGCCAACGCAGGTACAGGAGCCCGGCCTCTTGGAACGAACGGCGCGGTTACAGTAGCCGTCGATCGTTCGGGCGGCCCAATTTTCCAGAAATTGCAAAATACGCTGGCAGACCCCAGTCGACCGTCCACAATCTCGACAGGCCCACAGAAGCCGGAGCCCGTCGCAAGCCTCTCCTATGAAACATGTCGGGGTGGACTCTGGCCGTCGTCATGTCCGGCCAGATACATGCGTGCCCTCCCTTGTATATACTTTGTAGCAGTCCGGATCCAACAAATCTCATTTCTTGTCTCGGTTGAGCGCGAGAAAGACTGAGAAAAAGAGAAGGGGGGCTTTCACTCTCCCTTTGCTCGCCGTGAAACCGCGAAAGGGGGCCCGCACTCTGTATATATCCGCTCCAAGCTCCCCTGCGCGACTTGCCGTCACCAACCAACACCACCTTCTTCTTCTTCTACTTCTTCTTCCTTTTTCTCAAAGAAACCTTCGTCACCCGTTTACACTCTGCCTCTGCCTCGTCCCTGTTTCTTTTTTCTTCCTTTCCTTAATAATTATCTCCAGCAGCTCCCACAGAAGAAAATCACCTGGCCGTTGGCTTCCTCGGCCATCCTGCAATTCTCACACGCTGAAAATTTTCCACGATATCGTCCGCGTGCAACTCACTCACGCACCACTACAAGATCAAACAACTCAGCACCGCTCCCGTCTCATCCGCGCGTCAGCTCTTTCGCTCTCTTCTAAGCTGTGTGAACAACGACCGGATCCTATCTAGGCTGCTCTGCTCCTACGTGCGTTACACCTACAGTCAGAGCTGCAGTGAGAGCTGCATTCTTACTGCGCTTCCGCCTGAATCCGTGAGTCAGCCTTATATCCTCTCATCACTTAAAAACCGCGCTCTGCCCGAGATCGAAGCTGAACCAAAGCCCTCAGACGCCACAGATCCAGACATGATTATCCGGGAAACCGCATCCCTCAACATGGGCCGTGGAGCTTACGACACTACCGGTACACCCAAACCGCCACCACCTCCGCCGAAGAGGCGATGACGTCTATAACTTCAGCTCGCGTCGTGGCATCCTGACATTCGCTCCCTCTGAGGTCCACACTGGCTCTGGCGCGCGCTCTTGAGAGCTTGGCTCTCTGTTCTCGTAAGTCTTGAGTCTCCGACTTTCCCAGCGCGCGCTGACATGTCTCTCGATCAGACTACCATCTCCTTGCGTCTTTTCCTCTCTGCGGACCTGTTTTTTCTTTCATCCCGGCAACTCGAATTTCGGCTTTGGACGACTCTTTCGGCATCCATATACCCCGCAAGCGCTTTTGCCAATCGTTTTTCCATCCAGCGAACACCCTTGCAGCAGCTAATCTCGGACGCCCGCCTTTTTCCTTTCGTCTCACATCCACTGTCGCATTTCTGGGATTACAAAAGTCGTTTATCAGGCGCGTTTATAGACGGTGGCTCACGTTGTTGGATACCAAAATGTTTCACTTCTTCTCTTCTCGGGCATAAGATAGACTTTGGATACTCGCTTCGCAGTTCACTCTGCACACGAACGAGCATCACCTTTTTGGAGACCTGTACACTAGCCTATCTGCGCGCGTTCTCTGGGAGACGCGTCCGTGGTGGATGACCGTACCTTGCTGCTATTCGCTTCAGAGATGTATTGTGTTCACCTTTCGGGTAGCTTACGCTTCCCTTGAAAATTTTCAATGCAGCCGCCATTGGTCGTTCGATGTCGGATCGTCGCGGCACGTTCGTTCAGTGACTCATCATCTTCGTGACGGCATCCATTCAGACGGTCTGACTGCTCTCCAATAACACCTGCATGCGCAGTCTGCAGCGCAGAGGCGCGTACGCCTGCTGCCTACAGTAGCGGCTCGGTCCCATGCCGCCGCCGCAGCAGCAGCAGCAGAACCAGCCGGGTAGCCGCATACACGTCCTGTACGTCTCGCTCGCACAGACTGAAAAAAGGTTTGGGATTGAGCACTTGACCCGCCGCATTTTCTGGAACTGCTACGCAGAGAAGGCCCGGGTGGGCGGTCTTTGAGATCTCTCGGCGATCTGTGCGGCCTCAGATGCCGGCTTCAACAGCCTGTGTGGACATTCGAAATGGCACACCAGAATAGTCTCCATGTGTGAGTAAACCACTGGTGCCACCGTGAAATAGGGGTGAGTGCCACTTACGTTGTCCGCCGCGCGAGCGCTAGCCGCATTCCTGGAACTTTGTCGATAAGGCTCAACACATCTGGAATGAACCTTTTTGCATCGAGCCCTAAACAATCATGTGCTACCCAATGGACGGTCCACAAGTAACGTCGGTTATCTCTCTAGATTCAAGACATCGAGCGCGATCAAAGTGTGTACAAGGATCTGGGGAATCTATTTGTGCGCATACGCTTCGCGTTACGTTACTCAATGCTCTGGTCCCCTACGTCACTTGCTAGACCTTTTCACCTGAATCGATGCTTATATCAAGGGAGGAATATGCAACGCGCCGACGGGTATAATGGCCTCAACGAAGCTCACTGTCGCTATATCTGGCCACGGATCCACGGATCCGATACGGGTTCTTAGACTCCGTATATTGATCACTTGCGGCGTTATTGGGTCCTCATTCATGACCGCCGCCAGATGCACTCAACCATAATGTCTCACAGCCGTCTCTGGCCAATTTCTTTCGGTCTCGGTTGCATGCCGATGTGCGGATTCTCTAGCTCCGAATCTGATCGTCCGGTCCTTGCAATGTTGCCTGTTCGATATACAAGCTATATCAGATTCCTGGTAAATGATCGGACGTAGAAAACTGCTTCTAATTTCGGCGAAGGCGGGCAGATCCGTAATGAGGCCTGGTATCTCTTGTCTTGGATCATACAGCAAGTGCTATCGCGCCAGCTTCTTCACACGATACACATACTGAAGAGATAGCGTGGCACTCTGCAAGAATGATCGGAGCAGGTTTCGACGACGCCGTGAGGCCAGTCCCTCGCGGTAGGATCCCCCCCTGGTACGTGAATTGATCTATTAATATCTCACTAGTCTTGTCCGCCGGTCAATCTCTATACTGCTCGACCCAAAAATGAGGGGAGGAAGTCACCCTCTGTGACGACTTCCGGCTCGTCAAGCTGAGCAAGTTATCAGACCGTCATGCGGTCGGTTTCTTATTCCTTGAAAGGGTATCGAACGAGCTGAAATGGACTTGAGGATGAAGTTGGCAGTTGGACCATTCTGGAGGATCTAGAAACCTTTCTTTTAGTTTGCATTTCGTCCGGTGGTGGGATCCGAACCGCATTAATAGACATCTTTCATGTTCGACGCAGCTGATCTGCTGAGATCTGGTCCGGAAATCTGTCAAACATTCGCATGCTGACCGTAAAAATAGACTCTGTTGAGCTCCATCCCTTGTATAACAGCAGCCTTCCCCGAAGCCGGCTTGTAGTCGGTGTAATGGCGGAAGGGATCACTGCGGCTTAGGATACTCCTGGGTCTTATGCTGTCGTTGAAGAAGCAGGAGCTCGGGTTGAGTGGGTGAAATCTCCACACTAGAAAACACTCTCGCAGACAGAGTTCAGAGCTGCTCGGCTGCGAGGATTCCATAATTGAGATATCGGTGAATTCTGCCTAGAGTCTGCCCTAAGCTGCCAACCTACGGCCGAAGTGAATATGGAGGTCCTTATTGTTGACAAGGCACGTGGACTGTGACTATAAGCCTGGGGCATGGTGGATGAATGTGTTTCCTTCTAGAAGATCTCACTAGCTTTCGCGTACAACTGACGGCAGACTGATGACCGCTCAAGAGGCAACCGAGGAGGATGACGAAGAGACTTGCTGAAGTTTCAGAATGAGAACTTCATGTAGTGAAAAATCATTCGGAAAAGTAGGCATTCTCTTTCGCATCTCGCTTCCCAAAAGTCACGATCCTCAATCACACCCGTAACGTCTCCTCCGGTCCTTCGCATACCTGTCCTTCCACTTAATCTCCTTTAGCCGCAGGCACCTCCACCCACGTCGATCGAGCACCTGCGTGCAAACGGAAGTGTCTGATAACCTGAGCTCGTACACTTGCTGGAAGATTCAAGCAAAAGAATTCAAAAGCTGCCGTTGTATCAGAACGATATCAAACGGCGCGATCTCGATACTATGAGGTGCGTGCTCTTGTAGCCGTCGAAGCTTCTTGTACGTTGACTGAATGGATGACAGACGCTACCTACAAGCCCGGCGGCGCCTAACAGATCCTTGATTCGGTACTTGATAGCTTGTATTCAGGAGCGAACGCATTTCCGATCTTCAGAACCGTCTCAGTTTCCCGACTGCCTAGAGGTCGACACTATCTTGAATACCAGGTTCTCCCTGATCTCTGGCTTGCTATCCGTAGAGCAAGACGATCTCCTGGAGCCCTAAAGCAGGGCTTTGTCACGACATTCTTGCCACACAGCACACGATGGTGGCTATCGTTCTCAGACTCTCTGCGGACTGGGATGACTGGACTCAGATGGTGAAGACAAAGGCAGGCGATGTTTGGCAGTTCATCGATCCTGATGCCGAAAGCGCACCCGTACTCAGCGCACCTATTCTCCCTAAACCATATCACGTGGCTCCTACCCGAACAAAATTCTCCGAGCTCAACGAAGACGAAAAAGACGAACTTGCCGAGCTTCGATTTCTCCACAAAATGGAATGCCGCCGCTATGAGAGACAGTGTTCGGACATACTGGGGGTGGCCCTCTACATCCGAGAGACTCTGGCTCGTCGGAACCATGTTTTCATCTTCAACAAGCATCACCCGCGCGAGATGCTTCTTGCGCTGAAAGCGAGTCTTGAGCCATCGGAGTATATCCGTCGTCTTGATGCTAATGTCCGGTATAATCGACTCAAGGAACCGCCTCAAGAGCAAGATATCGAGAAGTGGCTGTCGTCATGGGAGACGACATGCTGGTACTTTGAAAACTTCAACATCCGAGTGGTCCCAGACGAGATGCTCCTTTTTGACTTTTTGGAAGCACTTTCAAAAGTTTCCCCCAAATGGGCGAGTGGATTGCAATTTACAATGAGAAGGCTTCAAAGCAAGGCGGACGATCTCCCCAATGTTTATGCCTTGATAGATCACTATCGGGAGGATCGGCTGGAAAACGAGTCAAACACGCTTGAGTAACCTTTCCAGCGGCTTCAGCCTACCCAACGCGTTCAACCGGAGTAACACGAAGCAAATCTCGACGTTTGCAGGCATGCGGCTTGGAGGGAGTATGTGACTACTCCACATGGTATTCTTGTCTCCCATCCAAGTTGCGCTACCATTGAGTGCCTAATATTCCTTAGACTTTCTTTGTTGGTCCACCCAGTTGAGCTCGTGCTATTTCAACCGTCAATTTCAGTTTAGAGACGTGGAGTTGGCAACATACGAGTACAAACCGGTACGCCGGCCTTCACACCCCCAACGCACATCAACGCATCCGTGACGCAGCGAGGATCTACCGTCGCCATGAACCTCAAGAAGCAGCTCTTTCCTCTCCTGTTCACGATCATCGCCAGTCCTTTCTCGGTCTTCACCTGACAATGGTGTCTGATGGCAATATCGAGGGGTGGTTTGCAACGCCTGCTCCACCCCTCGGAATTGTACAGCACTAGCTCAATGTAATGACGGGGCTTTGTGCTGGCGGTGAGTGTCTTGTATGTACAATGGCTCGTGATCGCATCGTTGGGTTTTGGTGTGCGGATCGAGAGTGCCCGCGACACTGGGACTGACATCTGGACGTCATGCAGAGCGCACGACGCCTGTCTTGTCAGCAGGACGCAAGCGGCATAGAGAAGGGTCGTCGTGGAAGCAAGCAGCATATTGCCGAAAATGCCAGAGACGCAAAAGGACGAATGATGCACAAATGCTCGCTTTTCATGTAAGACTAAAAGAGTGAGATGGCTTTCAATCGGTTCATTTTCCTGCAGCGTGCTTCAACTATAAATTGAGTATCCTCGAAATTTCTTTTGATTTCTACTCGCTCCCGGTCCGAGGAGCATATAGTGTACCGTGAATGACGATACCAAGCCTTAAAGCAGTCCACGTCTGTACAACTTCCAAAGTCAAAAAATAATGCAGGGCAACACACAGACAACAGCTGATTGCGCACAGCCGATCTTCAAGCGAGATGGACCATCATCGAAACGCTCTACCAAACTCCACTTCGATGTCGTGACGTGGTCGTACTCGATCGTCAACCCCGGGATGGCATGATTGCCGGCAATGCCGCGATGGGAGTTTAAGCCCTAAGTTTGGCTCCGGCATTATCGGTGTTTTCCTCCAAACTCGACGGCGCATTGGTTGCCTAACTGCTTACCTCCAATAGCTCCAACAGCTCATCCACCAAGCAGAACGATATCGGCGATGGCGCTATGTATCTTCAATGGATACAAAGACCTGGCAAACAGGGCAAACGAAGATCGAATGACCAGAGCAGCCACGCAGCGAGTACTGACAGGTTATCGTCATGCCACCGATTATGACGCTCCAGATGTCCTCCAGATTATCGACTCAGGGTCCGGACGCCCCAGCGCAGTAGCGCAGCGCTAAGTAGTCTAGCGGACAGCCTCTTTCCCGATTGAGTAATAATCGTGCTTGAAACACCCCAGATAGGTAGTCCGTTGAAGCGGGTCTATCAGCGGGTGCACTAAGGAAACACGATATATATCCCGCAACAATCCGCTGACTGCCGGTGTTTCAAAGCAGCCCATGTCTACTCTCTTCTCTCCCGGTGGCTGTTTGATTTTACGATATGAGCATACGATTTTCTTTTTCTCATCTATCGCTGTTGCTCGCAGTCCTACACCAGTTAGCTTCGGGGAGTCCGACTTCAAACACTCAAGAGCTACCGCCAGCCTGGTGCACGGCTTTCTACGAAAGAGTCAAGGTGGACCAACAACACAAAGGCGCTGCGGCTGGCTCCTTTATCGGCGTAGTGAGGTTCACCTTGCCGTTGAGAGGGTTGGATCTTTTTTGCACCGACCATTTCATGAAGGCGGTCGCGTCAGGCTGCAAGGACTCGGATATCGTCTTCTCCCACTCAGAATCGCCTACGATCATTGGTCCTCCTGTCGCTGACAGTCCGGAATGCTTCCTCCCCTTTGATTATGTGGTCCCTCCAGAACAGGCCAGGCGACTAGCTGCAACGGAGTCTTTGCCGGATATCTCTTGCTTGGTGGAGGCGATCAACTGTGCGAGGGAGGGTAAACATCAGCCAATCACACAATGCGTGAGATTTCCTCGGCTGTATGAGGCGAACTTCTAGCTGATGCTATTCAGGAACCTGTGCCTTGGTTCGATGACCATTAATGGCGGTATCACAAAGCTTTCCAGTGATCAGATCTGTATGGATTCGACAGCATCATCGTAGGTTGGCTCGTTGCTTTCGACTTGCTCGTTACCAAGTCCTCTCGAGCTGAGGGAAATGACTAGATTTATGTATAGACATAGACACTCGGCGATATATCCTAGAAGTCTGTCAATAGATGTAAAGGGAGCTTGCCAGTATATACACACCGAATGCGTTATTGCTTTTTCGGAACATGGCCGTAACTGTGACACCCAAGCCTCTGATACAGCAGACGTCTATGAGCTCTAATTTGAGGCCGCAATAGCAACGTCTTCAGTCAACAATAATTCGTTTCTCAAGGAGAGTCGTTGCGATAATCTGTACGTAGTGTTAAAGCTGATAAGGCGGGACGAACCGAACATGAACTGATTCGGAACTGCGTCATCCGAGTGCACAACCCCTCGCACGGATTCGCGGCTTGCTTATAACATAAAGCTGCCTGCTTGCACCAAGTAGTCCTCATACCAATCAACCTCAACACCTAAACCTGCCGCGCTCAACGGCCTCTAAACTGCAAGACATGTCTGACCCGCAGGCCTCCGCCCCCAAAGCGTGGACGCACACCCCGTCCCGCCTCACGATCTTCTGGCTGCTCCTGTCCGTCCCTCTGGTCGCCTGGGACTTTGGCTTCATCCTCCTGCGGCCGCACAGCATGCCCGGCGGATGGCTGCACGACCCGCTCTGGCTGCCGTATGCGCAGTACGTCAAGATCGACCACACGTACGGCATGGAGGCGTACGAGGCCCGCGAGGGGTTCCCGGTTGCCTTGGCGGTGGTGAATATCTTCGAGACGTTGGCTTATGTCACGTATCTGTGGATTGTGTATAGGTATGGCGGTAGGTTTGCGGTGGGAGTGGGGAGAGGCGCGTCGGGTGGGATGGGCTGGTTGGGAAAGGGAGTGGAGGTTGGGGGCGTCCCGGGAGGACTGGCGGTTCTGATTGGATATGCGACGGCGGTGATCACGCTCAGTAAGACTGTGCTGTTCGGTATGTGGCTGTCTATGCTGGTTGGGAAAGGGCAAGCTAACTGTGGTAGCGCTGAGTGAGGTCTTTTCTGGGTTCAAAGGCATTGGGCACAACACATTTTCAGATTTGATGACCATGTGGGTTATTCCAAAGTGAGTTTACCTCTTCCAATGCTCTCCGTGATTTGTTGAGATGGTGCTCATCGCTTTGCTAGCTCATTATGGATGATATTCCCTTGCTACATGATATACGTCTTCGGTGCGGAGATCATGCAAGGGTTGGCCATCTCCGGCGAGAAGAGAGTCAAGTCGCAATGAAAGAGCCTTCCAACTTGGATATTCAACTTTGCGCCTGTCGTATCAACTTTGAACTCCCAATCACCTAACCCACAATCTCACACCGCCTCTCTCACTCGCAACGAGCCTGGCGACTTCTCGACCTATCATAGTCACGCACTCGCCCAGCGCGGCATTCACGGCCGTAGTCATCCGCAGCAGTGTTTCCTCTCGATCCCGCACTCCTTCGGCTCGGTTCGGCCCAAAAGTCCTGAGTATGTTCTCGCGCTGCGTGTCCATGGTTCGGAATAAGATGCCCAATTCGGCGCGAAGAACGGCGATCAGATCCATTATGCGCTTGATGCGCGAGACCGGGCCGATTCTGCTTTGTGCTCTTGTTATCACTTCTGGAGTGTCTGGGGTATGGTGGGCCTCTTGGTGAGGGCTTGGTCCAGTCTCTCCGGGCGAGAATCTCGTCTCTTGGTGTTGGAAGTGATGCATAATGTAAGACGTACTTCCAGCGGCAGCCATTGGCTCAATGACGTAGAAAAGCGAGTGATATGGAGCTGCCGGAGGAGCTGATGCCGTCCGCGGAGAGTCTATGTTGCGAGGTGGCGCGCTCCGTGGTTGTGAAAGCGCATTTGTCAGCCATCCGTCTCCGTCTAAAGCCATTTCCTCAGAGTAACGGCAGCAGCCAGGAAGATGCATATTTGTGGTTGCATGTATGCTTATGTATGAGGAACCACAACGTCGCGTTGGCAGTATTCACAGCAGTGACTCAGCGAGTCGTGTCCAAGCTGGTAGCGGCGAATCTGCAGCAAACGCAGCGTGACTCGGGTTGGAAAGGTTCCATCTTAAGAGAAGCAGCTACACAATGAACCCTATCGATCTCAAAAAAGTCCGGATGAGGTCGAACGGAGTGGACAAACCGAATACTTGGACATAGATATCCGTGGCGAATCATAGGCATATCCAATTTGGATGCTTTTGGGATCGTAACAATCTAAAGGATTTTGAATGGTCATCGACAAGAGCTCGAAGCAAGACCTAAGAAGAAAAAAGCTTCCACGATACAAGGATATTGAAATACGGCAAGGGCACTACTAAGATTGAGAAAGCTGATCACTCAGACGGAGGCATAGGATCTGGAACTGACGATGTATGATTGATCATAATCAAAGGACTGGCAATGACAAACCTACGTGACTGGTCCACACCTTGATACTTTGCCAGTCCGGCTCTCCATAACGTAGCCTCATCATGGCTGAATACTGCTTCCTTGACTCGCATGCGCTCACCGTGATTCGATTCTGTGACTCCTAACCTACAAGCAAAGGCACAAGCAAACAAGATCTCCTCCCAGTCAAGCGGGTTTGCACCCAACCGGGCCACTCTACTCCTGCTCATACCCCTCGGCACCGCCCTCGCCTCCTTGCTGTTCTTGCTGCTCCGCCAGTCGCTGCTGCTCGGCCGCCTGCTGGGCAGCGACCGCCTTGGCGCCGTAGTCCTGGCTCATGGGCTGCACCACCGGCTGCTCCTCCTTGGGCTCGATGATGGTGACGGAGTCGGGGAGCGACTTGGACGGCCCGGCCTTGCCCTCGGGATCCGAGCCGCGCATGATCTTGACCTTGATTCCCAGCACGCCCTGGCGGAGGAGCACGTGGCGGGTGGCTTCGTCGATGAAGTCCTTGGCCGGCTGGCCGGAGTGGATCATGAAACCGTCCTGAGAGCCGTCAGTCGCGTACGAGACACAAAAGGGATGTTGCGTACGGTGAATTTCATGCTCTTGGCGCGGGCAGCCCGGAGCTTGCCGCTGACGACGACCTCGCAGCCCTTTGCGCCGCTCTCCATGATGAACCGCAGCACGCCGTAGCAAGCCCTCCGCACGGCGAGGCCGTTCAGCAGCTTGTACCGGAGGGACTCGCACTGTGCCACGGCGGACAGACCGCGATTCTGCACCTTTGCGGCGTACAGCGAGACCGAGTTCTCGGGAAACTTGAACCGCTTCTGGATCAGAGAGGTGAGTTCTCGGATCCGGCGGCCCTGCTCGCCCAGGACCTCCTGGGTGTGAGTTGCGCGGATGATGATGTCGGTGACGGTGGGCGTGACGCGGACTTCGACGCCGGAGTAGCCCTCCTCGGCGAGCTCGCGCTGGAAGAATTCATTGAGTTCTGCGTAGAACACGCCGTCTGTAGGCAGTTAGGAGTCAGATCTGCCGGTGCATGCAGCTTGAAGCATGCAATTTCCTGAAGCCACAAGAGATGTAGGACTCTATATGCCTTAGAGACACGCAATCGTACCTGCGACGAACTTTCTCCGTTTCGAGCTGGGGGGTATTAGCTCAGTGCCCACAATGACGAGAAGATTGACTTACACGGCACCTCCCTGAGCAGCGGCAGCCATGATTAAGAGAAATGAACACAGGAGCCGGTTGTGCACCCTAGGATGCAACGACAGCGGCTATCGGGGATTGATGGTGGTCGTTGTCGCTGACAGGACGAATTTCGAATGGAGGTCAAGTGAAGGTAAGCTTGCGGTGTGTGCCAAGCATCACGCTTCGCTTAGCCGAATTATCGATAACGCGCGGCGGGCGGTGGGCGGTGGGCGCTTTCGTCCGGCAAATGCTCCGGAATGGAATTACGACCCCACAGGCGGTCAACGACGTCGGGAATCGGGATGCTCAGGTGGATCACGGATGGTTTGAACAACTTGGTTTCAGTTCATATGCTTAGATGTGGATATCTACAGATACACTTGCTGCACTTGAGATGATGACGGCCCATCGAGCTCCTATATCTACGTCCTAGTATCGAGAAATCAAGACGTCCATGTCGATCCGGAGCGGTCTCACGACGGCATGGACAAGATTCGAGTCTCCAAGGCAAGTATGCGGCCTAGATCTGCGGGCACTCTAACGGTGCGCAGGTCGAGAATGTGACCTTGTGGCGACAGGGCGTCAAGGTCGAAGGCACGCTGCATCTCACCCCTCATCACATCATCTGCGACTACATCCCGCCGTCGCCGTCGCCGTCGCCGTCGCAGTCGGACGACACTTCGGGACCAAAGCCTCCGTCTCGAGAATTATGGATCACCTACCCGATGATAGCCTTCTGCACCTATCGCCCCGCTCCCGCCGCGTCTCACCAAGCACCCTCGATCCGGATCCGATGTCGTGATTTCACCTTCGTGGCCTTTCATTTCACGTCCGAAGCCAAGGCGCGTGACGTGTACGACAGCATCAAGTCGTTGACGTGCAAGCTCGGGCGCATCGAGAGACTGTATGCGTTCAGCTACTGCCCTCAGCCTCCAGAGAAGGAGGTGAACGGGTGGGAGCTCTACGACGCTCGGCGCGAGTGGAAGAGACTGGGCATCAGCCAGAAGGATGTGGACCGCGGCTGGCGGATCTCGGAGATCAATGTCGACTACCAAGTGAGACTCGTTCTTTGGGGTCTTTGAGCTTTGCTGATCCATCAGTACTCACCCACGTATCCCGCATTACTCCCCGTCCCGGCAGCCATCTCCGACAACGTCCTCAACTATGCCGGCAGGTACCGCTCGCGGACTCGCATCCCCGTGCTCACCTACCTCCATCCCGTCAACAACTGCACAATCACCCGCAGCTCCCAGCCTCTGGTGGGCGTGCGAGGCAACCGGAGCGTGCAGGACGAGAAGCTCGTCGCGGCCATCTTTGCGACCTCGAAGCCGGACGTGGAACACCTGAGCAGCTCCACGGCATCGTCCGCCAGTCTGGAGAACCACTCGGATCCCAACACCATGACGCTCCCCTCTTCGAGTATCGACAGCTCCTTCGTGGACGCGGAAGCCATCGAAGACGAAGCGATCGCCCGGGCGAGCGACGACTCGCTGGGCAGAGCGAGCCAGGTGTACGGCGCGCAGCAGCGCAACCTCATCGTGGATGCGCGGCCCACCGTCAACGCGTACGCCATGCAGGCCGTGGGGATGGGGTCCGAGAACATGGACAACTACAAGTTTGCGACCAAGGCATACCTCGGGATCGAGAACATTCACGTGATGCGAGATTCACTGAACAAGGTCGTGGAGGCCCTCAAGGACTCGGACATCACCCCTCTGCCTCCGAGCCGGGAGGTGCTGGCCAAGAGCGGCTGGCTGAAACACATATCGGGCTTGCTGGACGGCGCCGGGCTGATCGCACGACAGATTGGCATCCACCACTCCCACGCCCTCATACACTGCTCGGACGGATGGGACCGGACCAGTCAGCTCAGCGCGCTCAGCCAGCTATGTCTGGACCCGTACTATCGGACGCTCGAGGGTTTTATCGTCTTGGTGGAAAAGGACTGGCTCTCGTTCGGTCACATGTTCAGATACCGCTCGGGCTTCCTGAACAGCGAGAAGTGGTTCGAGATTGAAAACGAGCGCATCGTGGGCGGCAGGAGCGGCAGCAACGGCGCGTCGTTCGGGTCGCCCGGCGGCAGCGGCAACGCGTTCGAGAACGCCCTGCTTAGCGCAAAGGGATTCTTCACGAACCGCAACGAGAGCCGCGAGTCCTTTGTCGACTCGGACGGCGAAGCGCCGCCGTACAGCGGGCCGTCCGGCGCGCGGAGGAGTTCCGCCGCCAAGGCCGAGGATATCGTCGTCACCAAAGTCAAGGAGACGAGCCCCATCTTCCACCAGTTCCTCGACGCCACGTACCAGCTGCAGCACCAGCACCCGACCCGCTTCGAGTTTAACGAGCGGTTCCTGCGGCGCCTGCTCTACCACCTGTACTCGTGCCAGTACGGCACGTTCCTCTACGACAACGAGAAGCAGCGCGTCGAAGCCAACGTCAGGCAGCGCACCCGCAGCGTCTGGGACTACTTTCTCTCCCGCAAGCCGCAGTTCCTCAACGACCGCTACACGCCCGACATCGACGACAACGTCCGCGGCCAGGAGCGGCTCCTCTTCCCGCGCGTCGGCGACGTCCGCTGGTGGGCCGAGGCCTTTGGCCGGACGGACGCCGAGATGAACGGGCCCCTGCCCGGCAGCGTCGCGCCCGCGCTCGACGGCTCGGCCAGCCCCGTGCTCACCGGCGTCGAGGCGGCCGACAGGGCCAGCGGCGTCGGGACCGTCCGGCATCCGCGGCTCAACGGCGCGCTGTCGCAGGGCAAGGCGGGCCTCGCGGCGGGGCTGGCGAGTTTGGGGATTCAGAAGGGCGCGGCGAGTCCGAACCGGCCGCGCAGTCCGCAGGCGAAGGCGCAGCTGGAGGTCGAGATGCAGTGACGAGTGAGTGTGGGTTTTGAAGGGTGCTGCATGGCGGCTCTGTGCCGGCGGGGATGTTGGCGGACAGGCGTTACGCTGGATGAAGTGATGAACTGTAATAATTGGAGTAGGGCATAGCGCCTGGCCTTGAAGGTCTCGATAATGATACAGAGAACAAGCGGGATCAAGTCAGCAACCGGCAGCTTATCAAGCAACGGTTCTTTTGCTGGCAGGCGTTTCGTGGCTGTCATATGCATCCAAGCCAAGAAGAGGAACCCATCGCCAAGATATGCACGACAGCACGTCGATCCCTTCTGCGCCGCCAACCGCCAACCGACCACCCGACTCGGCGTTTGCAGACGGGTACCACCTGCCCACCCGACTCCACCTGCACAGCTCAAGAGTGCCGATTCGGGAACGGCAAGCTGCCCAGCGGCTGCGTGAGGACAGCGCCATGGAGCAGGATACGTCCTCCCTGCTCGCCCTCCGTCCGCCGTGACCGACTCTTCCTCTCCTCTCCTTTCTGTCTACCTCTCTCCCTACCATCCACCCATCACGATGCGCAGCATCCTCCACCGCGCCAAAGCCGCCGTGCGCGACCGCTACAGCAGCACCAACAAGACCTCCAGCACCTCCACCTCCCCCACCGCGGAACCGCCTCCACTGCAGCGCCCGCTCGCGCCGCCCACGCCGCTCGACGTCCTGCGCTACCGCTACCACCACGGCGCGAACCTGGGGTCCGTCTTCGTGCTCGAGCGGTGGCTGGCGCCGGACATGTTTGCGGGCGTGGCGGACGGGCGGGCGAGCGAGCTGGCGGCGGTGTCGGCGTCGGTGGAGCGGATTGGGGTTGAGGAGACAAGGAGGAGGTGGGAGGGGCGTTGGGCCGAGGCGGTGTCGGATGCGCAGTTGGAGTGGTTGGCGGGCACGGCGTGTTGTGAGTTGAGTGGGTTTGTTTGGGATGGGAGGGGTATGGATTGGGAGCGGTGGGGGTTTGTGTTGTGGGATTGATAGGATAATTGGGATTGTCAAATATCAGATTCAAACTGACGGCAATGGCATCGCAGGCACCACCATCCGCCTACCGATAGGCTACTTCAACCTGAGGCCCTCCCTAACCGCCAACACGCCCTTCGCCACCGTCGCCGCCGTCTACACCAACGCCTGGGCCCACGTCAAGACCCTCGTGCACCGCATCCACGCCCGCGGCATGGGCGTCCTGCTCGACCTGCACGCGCTCCCCGGCGGCGCTAACCCGGACGCACACTCCGGCACGGACTCCGGCGCCGCAGAGCTCTGGGGCGACGTCGCGAACCTCGATCTCGCGTGGCGCTGCGTCGAGTTCGTCGCGGCCGAGGCTAAGAGTATGGACGGCGTCGTCGGCGTGCAGCTGGTGAACGAGGCTGTGTGGGAGGCCCAGGGTCTGTATGACTGGTATGATTCGGTGGTGCAGTCGGTTGCGCGGATAGATAGCAGTCTGCCGCTGTACATTTCCGATGCGTGGAATCTTGGAGCGGCGGTCAGGTATGCGCAGAAGAGGAATGTGCTGCAGGACGCGCCGGCGAATCCGATCATCGTGGACACGCATCTCTACTGGTGCTTAGCGGAGCGAGATAGACTGAAGAGCCCGCAGGAGATCATCCCGGAGGTGTATGGGAAGCTGGCGGAGCTGGATGGGAAGGAGGGGAAGGTTGTGGATTACGGGGCGGCGCAGGTCGTCGTTGGGGAGTATAGTTGTGTTTTGGCAGAGGAGTCGTGGGCGCGGACAGGCGTCGTGCCCAAGGAGCAGCTCGTGAGGGACTTTGGGCGCGCGCAGTCAAAGCGGTATCAGGAGCGCGCGGGCGGGAGCTTTTTCTGGACGTACAAGATGGTCAGTCGTCTCGACGTTCGTCATC
>QQTW01000661.1_pt1 | contig 22229 bp, 14 predicted proteins | sample 1904831 | NCBI WGS metagenome assembly QQTW01 (sample SAMN09435610, study PRJNA476489) | Subsurface metagenome, whole genome shotgun sequencing project. | reverse complement strand
GTAACTATTTCTGAGCAGGAAATAGGCAAAACTTCCGACATATTAAAACTGTCCTATTAATTAAGGTAAATGTGCAAGTAAATGTAAACCGGAATAGGTAATCGTTCTCTAAAGCTCCACACCGCCTTTTTGTAACTTCTTGAATGGATCGAGAACAAAATCGATCAAGCGCCGCTGCCGAACAATTACTTCTGCTGTCGCTGTTTGACCTGCTGTTAGAGCAATACGTTTATTTTGGGATTGGATATAACCTTGTTCTAGAACAACTTCTAATTCAAAAGTTTCTATCTTGCCTTGTGGCGTTTCCTCAACCTTAGAATCGGGAGAAATCCAGCGCACGCGCCCAGACACTATGCCATAGTCTTGAAAAGGATAAGCATCGAATTTAAGTTTGACTGGCATTCCTAGCCGTAAGAATCCACTTTCTTGGCTAGGCATTTGAGCGCGGAAAACTAGCGCGGCTCCTTGGGGGGCAATCTGAGCGATCGCTTGTCCTGGTTGAAGTACAGCACCAGCACGATCTACTCCCAATTGAAAAATTGTGCCATCAGTTGGTGCAGTAAGGATACGCTGTTGCAGTTGAAATTGTAGGGACTGGATTTGCTGTTTTGTTTGAGCAATTTCTGAGCGGGCATCCCCAAGTTGAGACTGGATTTCTTCAATCCGTTGTTCACTTTCTAAAACTGTTAGTTCCCCCGTTTTTCGCACGTTTTGATAATTACTGCGCTGCTCTTTGATTGCATATTCAGCCTGACGAATATCAGCTTGGGCTTGATTGAGTTGCTGCTGGCTCTCATCCATTAACCGCTTTACCTCTGCTAACTTAATTGCCGGAACAACGCCTTGATTTAAAAGCCTTTGATAACGCCTAACTTCGATTTGCTCCCTAATTAAACGGTCTTTTGCTAAAGCATAAGCGCTTCTACCCGCAGTTAGGCGCTGCCCTGTTTGGTCAACTAGGGCTAACTGAGCCGTAGCTTGGGCTTGACTTTGCAGTTTTTGAGCTTGAATGGCAATTTCCAATTGGTTCTTCATCAATTCCAACTGGGGAATGCGATTTAGTTGACCTTCAAGTTTTGCTTCAGCTTGTTGCAAATCAGCGCGAGCTACTTCTGACTCTATTTCTAATAAAGTCTGTCCTGCCTTAATAGTTTGACCTTCTTTAACCTTAATAGTAGAGACAGTTCCAGCTACAGGTGCATCTAACTTAAAGGTTCTGCCTTCAGGTTCTAAGCGACCTCTAGCACTACCTGTCTCATCAACTTTAGAAAGCATTCCCCAAGGTAAGATGATCGCCGCAAATATTACTAACATATATAGTAATCCGCGCGTCCATACTCGCGGCAATGTATCTATCAGTTCCTTTGTTACCGAAGACCATTCATCGATTACAGACTCAGATTGTTCTCCTAGCGCTGATAGAGGGGTTTTTTCATAACTGCCCTTGGCACGTTCTTTCGTTAGGTGGCGATCGCTCGAATCGTGACCGTTTTGACTCAACGGTTCTGGGGTAGATAGGTTTGGCATGGTGTTTCAATTGCTCAAAAATTTACGCGAACAAGCATTGGTGAACTTACAGTAAGAAGTTTGTAGGAACAGCTAGCTATAATTAGCGTTTCCTCAGCTTCTTGCCGCTTCAACCTGAGATCGTAAGTTGTTGCTGGTTGAGATAGAAATAGTGACCGCGCCTGGTCATTAATTCATCATGGGTTCCACTTTCAACCAAAATGCCCCGATCTAATACCAAAATTTTGTCAGCATTGCGAACTGTAGAGAGGCGGTGAGCAATTACTAGAGTTGTTCTGCCAGCGAGAATTTTATTGAAGTTGGTTTGGATGATCCGCTCAGACTCAGCATCAAGGCTGCTTGTTGCTTCATCTAAAATCAGCAAACGAGGATCTTCTATTAGGGCGCGGGCGATCGCTAGGCGCTGTCTTTGTCCGCCGGAGAGCATTCCTCCGCCTTCACCAATTTGGGTTTCGTAGCCCATTGGCAGTTCTTTGATAAATTGATGCGCCCCTGCTTGTTGTGCTGCTTCAATAACTGCATCTATGGTAGCTTGAGGGCGACCGACGGTAATATTGTCGCGGATTGTGCCGCCAAATAGAAAAGTATCTTGATCGACTACACCAATTTGAGAACGGAGCGATCGCAATGCCAAGCTACTAATGTCATAGCCATCAATCGAAATTTTCCCAACAGTTGGAGGATAAAGACCCAATAGCAGCTTAGAAATTGTTGTTTTCCCAGAACCGCTACGCCCAACTAAGGCTATCATTTGCCCTGGCTGCACTTCAAAGCTGATATTTTCTAAAGTATTAGTGTCGCTTTCTGGGTGGTAGCGGAAAGTAACTTGCTCAAAGCGAATATGTCCGTGAATTGGTGGCATAAATTGGCGAACTGACGAGTGTAAGTCTTCTTCTGGTTCAGCGTCAATCACATCGTTGATGCGTTCAACGGCGATAACCACTTCCTGCAATTCATTCCACAAGACAATTAGCCGTTGAAAAGGATTAATTACATTGCCTAGCAACATATTGAAAGCGACTAACTGCCCGATAGTTAGCTCGTTTTGAATTACCAGCCAAGCCCCAAACCACAGTAAGACAGTAGTCATTACAGTTTCGATAGTTGAGCTAAAAATTTGTAGAGTGTTGCCAATCACCTGCCCGGAAAAAGTCTTTTTAATCGACTTGCCAAACAGTTCCTCCCAATGCCAACGTACTGTCTGCTCAACTGCCATAGATTTTACTGTGCGGATACCAGTCAGGGATTGAATCAAATAGCCAGTCTCTTCGTTATAGGCGGCAAATATGTCCCGCGAAACGCGCTGCAAGAAAGGTGTAGCAATTAGCGCTAGTAAAACAAATGGTGGCACGATTGCTAACACGAGTAATGCCATTTTCCAGCTATACCAGAACATTAAGCCGACATAGATAAACACTGTCAGTAGATCGAGCAGGATGGATAGAGCTTCTCCTGTTAGAAAGCGTTGAATCTTGCGATTTTCCTGCACGCGAGAGATGATATCTCCTACATAACGAGACTCAAAATAGCTCAAGGGCAACCGGAAAGTATGGCTAATAAAACCAACAATTAACGATAGATCTACTTTGTTCGCTGTGTGGTCTAAAAGATACTGCCGCAATGCAGACATGGCAACTTGAAATAAGCCAAAGATTAGCAACCCCAGCCCTACCGCATTTAAAGTTAGGTTGCTGCGTTGCACTACCACGCGATCTAATAGTAACTGGGTAAACAAAGGCGTAATCAAGCCAAATAGTTGAATCAAGATGGAAGCAATAAATATTTCCAGCAACACGAGTCGGTGGGGTTTTACTAGCTCAAAGAATTGCCAGAATGATTGCTTGGCTTCATCAGCTTCCTTAAATAGGGCTGTAGGCTGAAGTAACAGCGTATAGCCAGTCCAACCAGTAAGAAATTGGGCGCGAGTAAGGCTGCGCTGACCGATTGCAGGATCGGCAACGATAACGCGATCGCTTGTCACTTCATAGACAACAATATAGTGTCTCCCTTCCCAATGAGCGATCGCTGGCAAGCTTGCTTGGGCGAGTTTATCGAGGCTGGCTTTAACAGGTCGAGTTGTAAACCCAATACTTTCTGCTGCTACTACTAGACCTCTAAGTGACGCACCGTTGCGATCGACGTTGGCAATTTCTCGTAGTCGATTGACACTAAAATGTTTGCCCCAATAACGGCTGACCATGACTAAACAGGCTGCACCGCAGTCAGAAGCACTTTGTTGTTGAAAATACGGATAGCGCCGAGTAAAACGCTGCCACAACTGTCCTACTTTGACTGTGGGGTTGGGGAAGTATGCTTTACTAATCTTTTTCTGGCTTTTTGGCTCGGAGAATTTGGTTGCTGGAGTTGAGAAATCGTCAGTGATCGCCTTGGTTGGATTGAATCTCCTCTGTTCCTCTACTGGCGCAGCTTCAGACGAAATTAGCTGCGATAACTGGGGCAAGTAATTTAGCGCTATTTCCCATTTATCTTGGGTAAAACTGTATAGCTCCGTTGGTTGTACTACTTGCCAAGAGCGATCGCTCTGTTGAGAAGGCGCATATATACTACCAGCAATCAACTGTTGCCCTGAAGTATGCAGTAGTTGCCCTTTCCGGAGCAGCCAGAGCTTCTGATTTTCGAGATTTGTTGGAAGTTGACCTACAGGCAAATCGTGATGCTCTAGCAGAGATAGCGCTTTCATTAACTCAGGCATTTTGCGGAACTCGGCAATTTGGGGACATAAAAGCAGCCAATCTCTTAGTACCGCTTGGTGTTTAAGGTGCGATCGCACCGCGGGATAGCTGTAGCTCAGGTCTTGTAATAGATTGCCAGGTAGAAAGCAAAGCTGCACATTAATAGAAGCTCTAGCCGAGTAAGGCTGAAAGGAGTTGAGAGGAAACAGAGTGCTTTCACCAAAAGAAGCACCTTTTTCTAAAGTCACAATTAGCTCATCAACGCGATCAAGCAGCCTCACCTTTCCAGCGATAACAATATAGATACCTGGTTCAGATGTCGTTGACTGCCAAAACTGTTTGGCAGCAGTTGGTTGTTGAATTTTGCTCTGTTGACGGCAGCGATCGAGTTCTTGTTCTGGAAGCACTTGCCCCAGAGTCTTTGCTAACTGTTGACTGGAAAGAAGATATGAATTCTGAACCATAATTGGAAATCTCAACGGATGGGATTGATTAGCCACAATGCAGACTCAGGCGTACAGGTAGATGTTAAATCACGAATTTCTAGACTGGAGGCGCAATCGGTTGGCTGTGTTGACTCTTCAGTAGTGGGTTGAGGTCGAGTAGAAAGCCCCATCTGTTTGAGCAATCGATTGATATGGCAACTGCTAACTTTAACACCCAGTTCTTTTTCTAACTGTCGGCTTAACCATTGCGCTGTCCAACGGTGAAATACATAGCCACACTCGCGGGGGCTATTGGTTACAAGTTCTTTCAAGCGATCAAGATATTGCTCGTTAACAGTTTTAGGTCGTCCCATCGGGCGATCGCTCCACTGATGAGCATTTCCTGTCTGCGCCATAGTAATCCAGTACCTTGCCATTTCCGCAGAACATCCTAATGCTTCACAGATTTGAGTCTGAGATTGACCTGTATCTGCTAGTAGTATGATTTCAATCCGACGACGGTATTCTAGACGTAGAGTAGCTTGTAGGTTTTTCAGCAAAAGCTTTCGCTGAAAAGGTGTCAAGTATTGACCTGGCTTTTCCACAGCAATTTCTCCTTGTACTTGCAACATTGGGATCGAAGTCGATTTAAACTCTCTTTGCGAACCTCTATTTACTTCTCGGAACAAAAGCCCAGGTTTTATTTGTTTTGTTACAAAAGTCCACATTATTCTGGCAAACAGTTAGAAGCAGGGTGTTTGAGGCAGTAATGCAAGGGTGGGGTGAGAAGTAGCGATCACTTGTGTCCACGCAGCTAGAGATATAACTCTAGTGACAGTGCGGGCGAATTACAATGGTTCAACGCATTACTATACTTTATTTTTGAGAACTGAAGTAATTTAGATTCTAAATGTCAAGTACTTGAGTAATGAGAACAAAACTACTTTAGTTATGTTTTAAAAACAGCTTTTAAAGACTTGAAATAATAGATTTCATATTGGAGTATTGAAATGTAATTAGCACTATACAGCTAATTACATTCTTCAAAATTTCATCTAGGAGGAAAAACAATGGCTAGCATCAATATTTCCGATTTGCGTCCTACTGGTTCTGAGCTATTTTTCGATTCTGAAGGCTACATGAATGATCTGGGTGACAGTGAATTTGACGATATCTACGGTGGTTTAACACCAGCGCTAGTTATATCTGCGGCTAGAGTTGGATATGCTGCTGCTCGTTCCTCACAGCAATGTGCTCAGGGAATAGCTGGAGCAGCTGCTGGTGCTGAGCGCTTGTACAATAGGTTAAGAAATTAACTGAATTTAATTGCCAACTGAGTTAATGAAGTAACCTGTTATTTAGAGAAATCTACCATAACAAGACTTTGCAATAAGTCTGGCTGCTTTCCTCTATAGTACACCACCAGCCTGTTAATCCGATCTAGTAATTTCGTAAAGCAGATTGAGTTAAGGTTGTTAAAGCTAAGAAGAAGTGTCAATTTTTTGGCACTTCTTCCACAAAAGAATCTCTTAGATCTTTAGAGAACCATCAACGTAAAATAAAGTACTCTGAAAGATGCTGTATGAAAGTCTCAAAGATAAAATTTTTATTAAGCAATACAAGTGTTCTAGTTGATTTAGTTAACCAAAATATCTTTTATAAAAAAGATTTGAACCTTATTAGAGTGGAACTAGGAGTTACTAATAACTTCGATTTGCTAATGATTTAACAGTCAAGTTCCAGGCTGCTCGTTAAGCAGGAGCGTTTCATGTAAGAAGGTAAAACAACTGGTAAGTTTCTTAAGGAGTAGAATGTTCAAGAGTTGATTCAACAATTTCTAGAGTTTAGTCATATTCGTCCCATAGTTTCGGAGATTCTTCATTATTATGCAGAAAACTCATTTATCTTCTTCAACTACCTGAACGACTATTGGGTACTATCTGAGCTTTTAGTAGGGAAAATATTTTTCAACTACAAACGTATTGTAATCACTAGCTATTATCTTATTTTGTATTTAACTCATCTCATTTACTAGATAGAAGTGCGTTTTGATCTGAGTTTTCTTTGTAAATCAATTTTAAGCAAAATTATTTATATAATACTATAATCTACAAATTCAACTATTACAATTAATCATTATTTTATTGATGAGATAAAGCTAATTTAAGTACTGAAGTTCCAGATTCTGACAGAATTCAAGGTTATTTTCAGCATAATTAATAGCTGATAGTTTAAAAAATAGGTAATTTTGCTGCGTAGCTTTCCAGAATGTGGGATGTGAGGTATAAATTCCATAAGGCAGAACAGTCGAACAAAAGCATATCTTGATACTTCTAGGTTAACTAAATTACTAAAGCACACCTGTTTAAAGCCACAATATCTTTACGTTAATCAAGAAGAATTTAAGAGTGAGAACATAACTGAAGGAGTTATGCATAAAAAAAAACTTTAAATACTTGAAATAAAGGATTAAATACTAGATTATTGAAACGTGATTAGCTATATAGCAAATAATCGCATTCTTCATTTCAAAACTTCATCTAAAGGGAAAACGATGGCTACTATCAAGGTTTCCAATTTGCATCTAATCGGTACTGAACTATTTTCCGATTCCGAAAGCTACATGAGTGAATTAAGTAATCAAGAAATTTCCAGTGTTAATGGTGGATTAATTTCGACATTCTGCAATACTACTCTCACTACCATCATGATACCTGTAACTAAAGAATTAGCCAAACGTTATTTATAAGAATCAATATCAGTTTAAACAAGCTAGTACTAGCTTGTTTAAACTTTAGAGAAAACTCGTAGGTTGATTATTTGATGAGAACAGAAAATGAGTGTAGTAGCACTTACAATTTTTAAGAGTAAGGAATTAAAAAGATCGTGAAAAATACTTAAGGAGCCTCTAGTTATGGTATTTTCATTAAGTTCTCAAAACGTCTTCGAATATTTGGCGAGACAGGAGTTATGTATTCAAAAAGAACAAACTTTAAGCCAGGTAGAATTAAAAGTTGCCAAAAACTTTAACCTACTAATAAGTTTTTCAGATAGTCGTAAACTCATTGTTAAACAGGAACGTCACGATCGCGAAGGTAATACGATTGGTGAGTTCTTCAATGAATGGCGAATTCGAGAGTTTTTACAACGATTTCAAGAGCTTAGCTACATTCGCCCAATGCTCTCGGAAATACTTTATTTTGACGCGGAGAATTCAATCATTGTTTTCAACTACCTCAACGACTATTCCGATTTAGCTGAGTTCTACGCTAAGGGAAACTTTTTCCCGACTGCGATCGCAAAATCAATTGGATCTACTCTAGCCACAATCCATCGCGCTACTTTCAAACATCAGGAGTACCAGGATTTTTTCACTCAAAATTCTGACGATGTACCTGTTAGTCAAACATCTAAATTGGCTAGTGGATTAGAACGAATTACTCCTGAAGTTTTTGGTTCAGTACCGGCTGATGGACTCAAATTTTTTGCTCTCTATCAGCGCTATGATAGCCTGGGAAAAACTATTTCAGAACTTGTCTCAACCTTCGATCTTTGTTGTCTAACGCACAATGACCTTAAATTGAATAACATCCTTCTAAGTAACAACTGGGAGCAATCACCTTCTAAAATAGAGCAATTGAGTAACAGCATTATTCGACTGATTGATTGGGAACGCTCTAGTTGGGGAGATCCTGCATTCGATTTAGGAACGATTATCGGCAGCTATTTACAAATTTGGCTTAGTAGCTTGGTTGTTAGTCAAGCTCTTGATATTCAAGAAGCTTTGCGCCTAGCCATGACACCGCTCGAACAGCTTCAGCCTTCTATTGCTGCTCTGACCAAAGCTTATTTAAGTCACTTTCCAGAGATTTTAGAGCATCGTCCTGACTTCTTAAAAAGAGTAGTGCAGTTTTCTGGGCTTACCTTGGTTCAACAAATCCAAGCAACGATTCAGTACCAAAAATCGTTTGGCAATACAGGTATCTGTATGCTTCAGGTTGCTAAGTCTTTATTGTGCCGCCCAGAACAATCCATTCCCACTGTTTTCGGCATAGCAGCATCAGAATTATCATCTCTCAATCATACTTGCGTCTAAATATTTTTTATCGCCTAACTACTATGCAATTACTAGATCCAAAAACAAAGCAATCACTAGCTTTTACACCAGATCGAGTGCTGGAATCTCTGCAAGATATTGTTAGCAATCTTGAGATTCAGTCCAACTTCTGTATTAACCATCCAGCTTACAAACCCCTGGAGCTTCCTACCGAAGTGGTAGCCCGTTTTCAACAAATACCTTTAGAGCTTCAAAACAAGTATCTGAGTCTGCAACTGCAAAGTTTTCTCTACGGTATCTACTACAACGGCTCTATGCAAGCTGCCCTATCAGTAGATGCAAACTCAACCGATCTGGCACTTCCCCAGAATCTAGAGAATAATACCTTTTTAGGGGTAGACTTAGAGTTTTACGATCGCCTGCATAAAAGTAATAACGGAAAAGGCTACTTTGATTCAGGTTGGCAGGTGCTGCGTCAAGAGAGTGATGGTAGTCTTGCTGTAGCAAAGGGCGGTTTGACCTTGCATATTGAGCGCGAACAACATCTACAATTAGCTGAACAATTAGCCGCCGTAGGTGGTTCCGTCGCTATCTTGATGCCTCGTAATCTTGTACAAAACGGATTTTACATGGCAGCTAGCAATGCGGGTTTGGATACTTCCCCTCAGACAGTCAGAGTTTACTTTAACTTGACCCCTGGAGGTGCGGTTGCTGTGATGGGAAACCTAACGCAGCAACTGAATGAAATCAAAATTCCCTTTACCTTTAAGGTACTATACAACCCATCTGACTACGGACGTTACGACTCAGGGGTTCTCTACTTCGAGAAAAGCAATTATGAAACAGTCCGGCAAGCGATCGCGACTATTTATGCCCAAGAGCGATCGCATTTTCGGCTAGATACACCCCTATTTACAAAGTTACTTGCCCCTGGACTGGCTTTAGCGGAAGAACCAGATTGCAAATTTGCTACCCAAGAAAGTTTTGGAATGAATCGCTGTCAAATTGTTGCCAACGGCTTGCTGGAGGCACGGGCTACAGGAGATGAATCAACTGAGAGTCGGATGGCATCTATCCTTGACCAGTTCTCGCTCCTAGGGATTAACTGGCAGCGTGCTTATCTAAATGCCAACTCTGACGACATCTATACCCCATTAGACTTATGAAACTAACCGATCTTGCACCACCCTCAGTAGTCACAGAAAGCGTTGCCATCCAAACAGTAGACAAATTACCACAGTCCGATTTGCCGTTTTACCGCAAACTAGGGCGGACTGATTTAACAGTCAGCTGTCTTGGATTAGGCGGCGGGGGTAGCATCTCCAGTGAAGATACGCTTTACGCTTTTGACAGGGGAATTAACTACTTCTTCTACTCTAGTGACTTACACCACTATATTTACAGTCCAATGTCTGGAGCGCTGCGTCAGTTATGCAAACGTGGCTCCTCGGTACGAGAGAAAGTCGTGCTGGCAACAGTAACTTACATCAAAAGTCCAGAAATGGCACTAGCTGCTCTCTTAGATCAATTTGTAGAACTAGGGATTGACTACATTGATGTCTTGTTTTGGGGCTGGATTGGTTCAAATGATGGACAAGCTTTACAGGATTGCTTGCAACTAGCCCCCGATTTGAGAGGCTCCAATAGCGTTTATCAGCGTACCATCGAAAGAATGTTTGGCACTTCAGAGCGGTTGAAGAAAATGGGAGCCGTTCGCTATATTGGTGCTTCTTTCCACGATGTCAATTTAGCTCAACAGTGGTTGGACAGCCCTCTCTTAGACGTGGTAATGGTCAGACACAATGTTGCTCATCGCTCTGCTCAAAGTCAAGTTTTCAATCAACTAGATACCCAAGACCCTTCTCGACCGGGCATCGTCACGTTCAAGTCTACTGGCTCTCATACAGGCCCTCTCTGGGATGCTCCCCTTGGTCTACCAAAAGCTTGTTGGCAGCCTTCTGTCCCCGATTTATATCGCTACTCCCTAAGTCAAAACTGTGTCGATGTTTGTCTAACTGGTTTGACTCAACGCGAAGAAGTTGATGCCGCGATTTCTGGAGTCCAGCAAGGTAAACTCACTCCTGCTGAACTTGACTACCTTAAACTTTATGGTGATTTGCATCGTCACAAGCTCAAAATCCATGAAGTTTCTCCTGAGCAACTAATCTACCGAACTTAGGAAGTAGTGCCAGCAAAATTGTTAATCGCTAAGGAGGACAAAGCTATGAAATAAAGTTTGAAAAAACCTAACATATCTCAATTGCAATCTAAATCACCTTATTAAGGAGGAATTTTCAAATGGCAAGTATTCAGATTTTCGACCTGTACCCTACTGGTTCTGAGTTGTTCAAAGACTCTGAAAGCTTTATGGGCGAATTAGTTGATAACGCTCTAGGCAGCATCAATGGTGGTTTACTAATCCCAACTCCAAATAGTCCTAAATGCCATCCAACGGTATATAGTCCCTTTTGTAAGCCTTCGGTTCAGTGTTCCATCCGTACTTTTATGGCAACAACTGTATAGCCATAAATCAAATAGATTAATTTCCTTAATGGGGTGAAAGCCTAGAAAAAATTAGTGGTTTCTCTATCCAAATTTGAAACAGTAACTATCAAAATTTCTAATTGGTGATCGCCCCTTCCTGCTTTTAATAACTGTGATCGCGAAGGCTCTTTGTTTAGCAGCGTAAATTGCATAATTAACAGCAATACAAACTACATTTCTAGGGAGAAAAAACTAATGATCGAAACTTTGTCAACAACTAAATTGCAACCCGAACAGGAGTCTGCACTGCCAAAAATTTCTCCAGCGACAAATGAAGATATAATTGCTTACTTATGTCGTTCTCACAAACTTGCTAAAATTGCAATTCTAGCCGAACATGATGCACTGATTTTAGATATCTGCGATCGCCTCGACCTGACGATTTCTGATGAGGAATTGCAAGCAGCAGGAGACACATTTCGCCTAGAGCATAAGTTGATGGGTGCTTCAGAAACTGTCGCATGGCTTCAAGAACAGCGAATTACTGTAGAAGATTGGTCTCAAGGGATTAGAATAGCGCTGCTAACGAAGAAGTTGAAAGAACATCTTTTTGGAGACGCTATTGATGCTCATTATGTAAGTAATCGCGATGATTATAAACGGGTAGCGCTGTCTCAGATTATAGTGCGCGATTTGCCAGATGCTCTAAAAGTAGCCCACGCACTCCGAGCAGACAACGCTTCCTTTTGTGCTTTAGCCTTAGAACATTCAAAGGGTAAGCAGTCTAGAGAAAATGGTGGCTTTGTAGGAATTTGTTTTATTGCCAAACTGCTGCCAGAGATTGCCGAGGCAGTTTCCAAGGCAAAAGAAGGTGACGTATTTGGGCCAGTTCAAACAAAGCTTGGCTATCACATCATTAGAATCGAAAAATTGTTTCCGACTGAACTTAATGAATCAGTAAGAGAGGAAATTTTAGACTCTCTTTTTCAAGCTTGGTTACAGGAACAGATTAAGGCGAGTTATCTTAATTAACCGAACTCATTTTGGCAAAGATTAATTTCAAGTAGTGAGGGGTAAACATTTAGTGCAATAATTTGTAACATCTGTAGCGCCATCAGATTGATTTCCACTTAGTCTAGTGGAGGCGATTGAGCAAACTACTGTTGCTTGTGAGGAGGCATTTTATAAGATGACTGCTAGCTGGAAAAGTTGGAAGTTAAGTACAGTAGGGTGCTTGGTAATTGTTAGCGCATTAGCTACTGCTACAGGTCTATCCTCCATTACTTCCTGTATAGGTAATTCTTTATAAACTTCCTAAGGGCTTACTGCCAAAAAGTATTTTCTGTGATGATGGTAGGAATATATTACATCTACACTTGAGGAACTAATCACAATGTTATTCCTACCTACACTCAAAAATACTTTAGCAAGGTTTACCTACTCTACACGGTGGCGGTGAAGGTGGTTTTGGTTTAGGCGACGGTGGTTTTGGTTTTGGTGGTTCGGGAGCAGGGGAAGTTGGAGGAGAACTTTGGGCTGGGGAACTCAGTTCTGACCCCGTAACAGCTATTGAAATTATTAAAAGAGGAATTAGTAGAATTTTTTCCAGTGATTGAATTTTCACAACTTTTAACAAAGGAAATCTTACCTTTGAGGTATAGCACGAATCGACCAATTTAACAAGATACAAGTTCTCTCAGTAGGGCAATCATATCTTAATAAGCAAAGACTTTAAGGAGGTAGGCGTTAAGTCATCATGCTTTGAGCCGCTTGGTTACGCCTAAAGTCAGCAGATATTGACCTGCCAATGAGTATGTACCGCATCAGTAAATGGGGCAACAGAACTGTTTTAACTCAGAATGTATTAGCGTTGCTCAATCGTTGTTTTGCTACTCGTTAGCCGTTCCGGTTGGATTAGACATGCTACTTGTCCTAAAACATAGTACCGCCAAATTTCAACGCGCCCGTGGCTATAAGTCAGACTTTGATAAAAGTCAAGGTCAATGTACTCTGTTTGGTAGTACATCAAAAACTACTGTTGTCTATGGGAAGGCAGACCTATAAAATGACTATAAGCAGTCGAAGTAAAAAATGGAACCTAGCAGTTGCAAGCTCTCTAGCTGTAGCTGTATCAATTGCTACGGGGAATTGGGCCTTAAGTCAAAATATTACTTTAGACGGAAGTCTCGGAGCTGCAGAAACTTTGAGTGGACCTGATTATTTAATTCCCCAAGCAGCTGGTCAAACTGTTGATGGTAATTTATTTCACAGCTTTGAAAAATTTGGTATTGATGCAGGCGAGTCTGCTGGTTTTCAAAGCGCAGCAAACATCAGAAATATTTTATTACGGGTAACAGGAAATTCTTCTTCCTTAATTGACGGACGGATTTACACAGATAGTAATAGCGTCAATTTTTTCTTAATTAATCCTAACGGCATTATATTTGGTCCTAATGCCTCAATAAATGTGGGTGGTATAAAAAGAGGCTCGTTTATTGCTACTACGGTTGATGCGATCGCATGGTTTAATGGCAGACAATTTAGTGCAACTAACCCAGGTGAACCTAACAGTTTACTAACTATTGTTGGCGATCCGAGCGGATTTGTATCTTCGTTAAGGTCGACTGAATCAATCACGAGTCTGGGTAGCACTCTAAGAGTTGATGAAGGTCAGAGTTTAGTGTTATTAGGTGGCAATGTGAGCCTAGATAACAGTTTGCTGTATATAGATGGCTTGATAGGAGGACGGATTTCGCTGGCAGGAGTTTCAGGAGGGGGAACAGTAGGACTGAATGTAGAAAACAATGACCTACGTTTGAGTTTTCCCGATAGTGTGGCACGAGCGGATGTATCCGTTACTAATAACTCTGCCATCAATGTTGTTGCTAAAGATGGCGGCAATATTTCCATTAATGCCCAGAACCTTAACATTTTAGGAAAAAGTAATCTAACTGCTGGTATAGCGCCAGATTTGGGAACAGTGACTAGCCAAGCAGGAAATATTGTAATTAACACGGCTGGGGCAGCAACGGTTGCCGAAAGTAATATCTTTAACTCTGTACAAACTGGAGCCGTGGGCAATAGTGGCAACATCAACATTACGGGGGAGTCATTGTCTGTGATAAACGGCGCTCAATTAACCACCAGCACTTTTGGACAGCAGGGAAATGCAGGTAATGTAAATATAAATGCTCGCGATACAGTTTTATTCAAAGACAGTACGGCATTTAGCAGTGTGGAAACCCTAGGAGCCGTGGGCAATGGTGGCAACATCAATATTACAGGTAGCTCACTCTTGGCAATCAATGGTACTCAACTAGTTGCTAATACATTTGGACAAGGGAGTACAGGTAATGTAAATATAATTACCCGTGATAATGTCTCCTTTGCTGGAGAAGGAACCAATAAAGTCCCTAGTAAGGTATTTAGTACTTTAGGATCAGGAGCTGTAGGCAAAGGGGGAGACATCAATATCATTACTGGGTCAATCTCATTAACAGATGGCGCTCAACTGGTTACTAGCACGTTTGGACGAGGAGATGCGGGTAGCGTGAATATTAATGCTCGTGATCGCGTCTCTTTTGATGGAGTAAGTACCAATAACTTTAACACTATAGCCTCCAGCACTGTGGGCGCAGAAGCCATCGGCAATGGGGGTGGGATCAATATTACAGCTGGCTCACTCTCCGTGACTAATGGTGCTTACCTGATCAGCAGTACCCAAGCAGGAGGGCAGGGGAATGCGGGCAGTGTGAATATCAATGTTCGCGACTACGTTTCCTTTAATGGGGTAGGTACAAACGGATTTCCTAGTGCGGCGTTGAGCGCTGTGGAATTTGAAGGTATAGGTAATGGAGATGACCTAAATATTACAGCTGGCTCACTCTCCGTAACTAATGGTGCTTACTTAAGTGCTAGCACCCTCGGACAAGGAAATGCCGGTAGCGTCAATATCAATGCGCGCGATAGTGTTTCCTTTAAAGGGGCAAGTAGCAATGGACTACCCAGCGCGGCATTCAGCACTGTACAAGATACGGCAGTGGGTAACGGTAGGGGTATCAACATCACAACTAGGTCACTTTCTTTAAGCGATGGTGCTTATCTAAATGCTAGTACTAGAGGACAGGGGGATGGGGGCAACATCACACTTAATACTCATACCTTGGAAGCAGCTAATGGTGGACAGGTTCTCACTACCAGTCGTAGTAATGGCACGGCAGGTAATATTACAGTCAGTGCTACTGATAGTATTACTATTTCTAGCAGCGATCCCACCTATTTTACTCGGCTTGCTCAAAGGGAAAACTTAAGGGTATACGAAGTTTCTGGTGAAGTATTAGGTCTTAGAGAGCAAGTTGATGCTGACGCGGGTACTGTTAGCGGACTGTTTGTTAGTACCTTTAAAAATTCAACAGGTCAAGGGGGAAACTTGACGATCGCAACTGGGCAATTAGTTGTCCGGGATAGCGCACAAGTGAGTGCCAGTAGTGAAGGAACTGGAACAGCAGGTAACATAGAAGTTGCAGCGCGCTCTATCCGTTTGGATAATCAAGCAATTTTTACATCTAACACCACAGCAGGGCAAGGTAATATTTTTCTGAGTTCTAAGGATTTAGTGTTACGTCGTGGCAGCAATATTACCACTAATGCTGCTGGCACAGCTATCGGTGGTAATATCACCATTAACACTGATGTTCTAGTCGCTTTGGAAAATAGCGACATTACTGCTGATGCCGAAGAAGCCTTTGGGGGTCAGGTCATTATCAACGCCCAAGGTATCTTCGGTACACAATTTCGAGAAAGTAAAACCCCCCAAAGTGACATTACAGCCACTTCTGAACTTGGAACTCAGTTTACAGGTACCGTAGAAATTAATACTCCCGATATTGATCCCAGCAGTGGATTAGTTTCTTTGCCAACCATACCAATTGATACTGAGATAGCACAAGCTTGTACACCGGGTAGCAGTCAAGCTAATAGCAAATTTGTAGTCACAGGTCGCGGCGGTTTGCCACCTACTCCTACAGAAGCACTGAATCCTGATGCGATCAGTGTAGATTGGGTAACTCTTCAACCTGAAAGTAAAAATAACTATAATGCAGCTAGTTCCACAAGTCCAACTACGCTTGAGCCAAAGCCAATTGTAGAAGCTCAAGGGTGGATAATTAATCACAAGGGTGAGGTAGTGCTAACCGCTTCTGCCCTTACTGTTAAACCTCATAGTTCCTGGCAGACGCTAGTTAACTGCCCCTCGTAAAGATATTAAAAGTGCTATTAATTAAAGTCAAAGCGATCGCAGTAGTATTAATAAATTCAACGGCGAGAACATGACAAAAAAACCGCTACTATTTGTGAAGCTTAATAGCTCTGTGAAAAGTCGGCTAATTCAGTCTTGTTTAGCCCTAATAACTGCATTTCTGTGCGTTGCCGTACCTCCGATTTTTGCTCAAGCTCCCAGGATCGATACTGCTATCTCAAACTCTCCAAGCAGTTCAACCCAGACTCAAAATTTAGTACAACAGGGCAAATCACTCTATGATGCAGGGCAGTTCGCCCAAGCAGTTAAGCTGTTACAACAGGCAGCAGAGGACTTCAAAGCTAGTAGGGATGAATTAAGCCAAGCTATGACATTGAGCAATCTTTCTTTGGCTTATCAGCAACTCGGACAATGGGAGCAAGCAAATCAAGCGATCGCCCAAAGTCTTAACTTATTACAGTCAAAGCAAAATAAAAACACCTCAAAAGAGCGATCGCACATCCTTGCTCAATCTCTAGACGTTCAAGGTAAACTTCAATTAGCACAAGGACAAGCAGAAGCAGCTTTAACTACTTGGCAACAAGCAGCCAACATTTATTCACGAATAGACGATAACGCTGGAGTAACTCGCAACAGCATTAATCAAGCCCAATCTATGCAAGCTTTGGGCTTATATCGTCAGGCGCAGAAAACTTTAACCCAAGCAAACCAAGCTTTGCAAAAACAACCCGACTCTGTTCTTAAAGCTACAGGTTTACGCAGTTTGGGCAATGTTTTTCGTGTTGTTGGTAATTTGACTGCATCTCGTCAAATTTTGGAGCAAAGTTTGACAGTAGCAAAGAAATCGTCGTCTCATCAAGCGATCGCCGATACGCTATTAAGTTTGGGGAATACGGCCCGCGCCCAGCAAAAAATATCAGAGGCATTAAGTTTTTATCAACTCTCTACTAGCGCTTCTACTTCACCAGCGACACGCATCCAGGCACAGCTAAATCAACTTAGCTTATTGGTAGATACCAAAAAATGGTATGAGGCTGAGGTATTGTATGCTCAAATTCAGCCTCAGTTTGCCAACTTGCCCCCAAGCCGAATGGCGGTATATGCCCAAATCAACTTAGCGCAAAGCTTAACCCAACTCAAACAGCGCTCTACTGGCAATACTCCTTCATGGCAAGATATCAGTCAGTTGCTAGCAAAGTCAGTCAGGCAAGCAAGAGGTTTGCAAGATGGGCGAGCAATTAGTTACGCTCTTGGCAATCTGGGCAAATTATACGAACAAACTGGGCAGTGGGAAGATAGCATAAACCTTACTGAGCAAGCTTTATTTGCAGCCCAAGGTATTGATGCCTCAGATGTTGCTTATCTTTGGCAGTGGCAGTTGGGACGCTTGCTCAAACAACAAGGCAAAACCCCAGAAGCGATCGCTGCTTATACTGAATCAGTGAATAATCTTAGATCCCTCCGCAGCGATTTAGCTGCTATTAGCCCTGATACCCAGTTTGACTTTCGAGATCAAGTCGAACCTGTGTATCGGCAGTTAGTAGATTTGCTACTACAAACTGAAGGGGATTCTATTTCTAGTTCCAAGAATCTCCAAATAGCTCGTACTACAATTGAATCTCTCCAATTAGCAGAATTAGAGAACTTCTTTCGTTCAGCCTGCCTAGATGCTCAACCGCAACTGATTGACCAAGTTGTAGACAGAGAAGACCGCACAGCAGCAGTTATTTATCCGATTATTTTGCCAGATCGCTTAGAAGTAATCCTCAAATTACCGAATCAAGCAACTCTTCGCCATTATCTCACTAAAAAACCTCAAAACGAAGTAGAAAATATCTTAGAAACACTGCAACAATATCTCAAAGAACCTGACCGAACTAATGATGTTCAAAAGTTGTCTCAGCAAATATATAGCTGGCTAATTCAACCATTAGAGGCTGAACTAGGAAAAACGCAAGTAAATAAACTTGTATTTGTACTAGATGGAGCTTTGCGGAATATCCCGATGGCAGTCCTTTATGACGAAAAACAGCAAAAGTATTTAATTGAGAAATATGCGATCGCTTTAACTCCAGGTCTGCAATTGCTAGCACCTCAACCTTTACAAAAGGAACGTTTAAATGCTTTAACTGCTGGATTAAGCGAATCGCGTACAGTTGAAGGTAGAGAATTTCCCCAACTAGATAACGTGATGTTGGAATTAAAACAAATTGAGTCTGAAGTACCTAGAAGCGAAGAACTCTTAAATCAGAGGTTTACTAAAACAAATTTGCAAAGCAAAATAAAATCAAATTCCTTCAACGTCGTTCACATGGCAACCCACGGTCAATTTAGTTCTAACCTTGAGGAAACTTTTATTCTTGCTTGGGATCGACTGCTTAAAATTGACGATCTAGATAACTTACTTAGAACTAATGACTCTCAAAGGACTAGCAATATTGAACTACTCGTCCTGAGTGCTTGCCAAACTGCGACTGGGGACAATCGAGCAGCTTTAGGATTAGCTGGAATAGCCGTGCGGGCAGGAGCGCGCAGCACTTTAGCAACGCTCTGGTCTGTAGATGATAGCTCTACGGCTGCGCTAATGAGTGAGTTGTACAAGCAGTTAGCTAATACTAATTTGACAAAAGCTGAAGCACTCCAACAGGCTCAACTGGCTCTGTGGAACAACAAAAACAAAGACTGGAAGCGCCCTTATTTCTGGGCAGCTTACGTTTTAGTAGGCAATTGGCTGTGATGAAGATGAACCTGCTAACGGAGGCAATATTACCTCGCCAACTATTGAGCTTCTACTAAACCGTTCCAAACTAACACCTTTCAACCTCAACAAATTAGTCCAATCGTCAACCAATATAGAGTTTGACGGATTATTAAGACGCAACTGGGCAAGATGATTCAAAGCATCGTACCAAATGCCATTAGCAGCATACACAACATCCTTTCGTGATTCTGCCGATTGCAACTGACGCTCAAGGGCGGGCGTTCTTTCCACCCGCTGCACCCATCCCTCAACAAAAACAGGTGTAGACGATCTTTGCGCCTTGCAATAAAGCTTAAAGTACCAGCGATACAACTTATTAATTTTCAGTGGTTCTACTGCTAGCGGAGTGCTGAAACTAACAAGACCTGGTGTTTCAGGCAAAGTAAAAGCAGTTCGGTATACTTCATTGCCATCTTCCTCCTGCAACACAAACTCTCCAGCAGGAGCAGTTTGAGGAGGATAAGGAACGTAAAACCAAAAGGTTGGACGCTCGGCAACTGTTTTTCCCAAATTACTTGCCGGAACTAAGGCTGTTGTAAATGGCGCATTTATTATTGGGCAAGGGGTGCGACTTCCTCCTCCTGTGCGATCACCAGATCTACCGTCACCGGAAAAGTCAGGCGATGATTGATTTGATGAAGGTAAGGGAAACGTGCCTACCCGTCCACTTCTAGGTTGGGCGTTAAGAGGTGAAATATAAGTGATACTAGCAATCGAGCTAACAGCGCTGATGACTACAATTGATAGCCAAGGAAGTTTAGTTGCATTCATAAGCGCAGGTCAAATGTTTACTAGCGTGGTTACTCGGTTAAGAATTGTCTATAAACTACCATACTGCTGGCAGTAACTACTAAAGCGATCGCCCCTGGCACGAGTGGAACCCAGCCACCTTTTACTAACACGATAAAACAAACACCATACAAAACAACGAGTGCAGTGCCGCTAGCTAGTCCTAACTGTACTGGCAAACGGCAATACAAAGCTATTAATCCTCCAATTACAGACCAACCCCAGATCCAAAGAGTTTCTCCCCAAGCAGGGAACCACCATAACAAAGGTCGCCGATCGAGAACAGCACTAAGAATCTGGCTGACCATATGCGCTTGAACAATTATCCCCGGCATTTCCCCCGATCGCAATCCAGAACTATATGGCGTGGCGAAATAATCTTTAAAACTTGGAGCGGTAGTGCCAATTAAAATGATGCGATTTCTTACTAAATTAGGTAGTTCAGTGTCAATTGAATTACTCAAGATACTAGAAAGCGTCACTTGTCTAGCAACCAAATTGGAGGAGCGGTAATTGAGTAATACTTGATAACCTAATGCGTTTAGATTGCGATAGCCACCGAGATTTGATTCAAGTTTCGGAAAAACTACGCTGCCAATCTTTAAGTTTCCTTGAGCAGTTCGATCAAATTCAATACCCTGAGAACCCAGGTATTTTAAAGCTACTCGCAAGCCAAAAGATGTATCAGTTACGCAAGCAGATTGCTCGTCTTTAGACATACCTAAAAGTTGGCGGCGGATGACGCGATCTTTGTCAACTGGAATATCGCTAAAGCTGAGACGCTCTTTAGGAATTTCAGGAGGCGGTTTAATTCCAGGATGAGCGTTTGCTTCCCCAACTTCGCACACAGAAATAAAGCGATCGCTTTGCTGCAAGTAAGCTTTTAATTCTGGCTGTTTGAGTTCGACTGGAAAATCGCGGTAGATATCTAAGCCAATAACTTGTGGTTGATAAGGTTGAATTTTTTTTATTAGTTGTGCCAGCGCCCGATCTGATAAGGATGCACTACGCCTCTCTTGTGAATCTTGATTTTGAACATCTTGCTCAGTAACAGTGACTATCAATATCCTAGGATCTAATTTTTCACTTGGTCGCGATCGCATAATTTGGTCAAAAGCTTGCAGTTCCCAGCTTTGAAAAATTCCTAGCTGCCTAGCTCCTATTACCAAAGAGCTTACTAACATACTCGCTACCAGCGTAGGCAAAAAGCGCTTACCGAGTAAATAGCGATTACTTTTTGGTGAACTACACCACTGATCCCATGTTGTCGGCACTTCCGCCGGATTTTGACAAATAACGGGCAACCAAGTTGCACAAGGATACCGAGTCTCTAATTTCTGCAATCTTTCTCGTGCCTCGCGTACCGCACTATATAAAGACTGTCCGCTAGAAAATGAGCAAAGAAAATGCTTCAAAAATTCTTGAGCTACTACATCCGGTAATACTTCTCGCATAACTATTACTTGCGGAATGTGCAAGTCTGCTAAATCCTGAGCTAGACCTAAGCCATCGCAGGAGTTAAAGATTGCTAACTTTAAGCCGCGCTCAATAGCTTTTTTTAAGGCATACTTGAATTTGTCTAACGATAAAGCGTTCTGCTCGTTAAGCTTAATTAATCCTTTTCCATGACTGGAGCTATGACCTGCAAAAAATAAAATATCCCAGCCTTGCTCCCAAAGCTGGTCGCTTAACTTTTCTAGTTGGGGATTTTCTAGAGATTCAATTTCTGCTCGATCTGCCAGTTGCTCTAGTAAAGCGCGATCTTCCTTCAAATTAATTCCTTCACTATCGCCAATAATCGCTAGAATCTTGACTCGATTGCTAGGGGTCTTGACGCTCGCTCTATAAGGTCTTTTATAGTCGCAAGCACTTAAAGCAACTTCCGCTTGGGGATAATGTTCAAAGAAGTTCCACAGATGCCAAGGGAGTCGTTGAATCGCGCGATCGTTTGTCTCAATAATCACGCGAATGTCGTCACCAGTGCTTAATTGGGTTCGTAATTGCCGCTCTATATGGCCAAACGATTCAGAGTTTAGCCAACGGTTGATTTCATCGACCAACTGCTGGCATAAATCGTCAAACTCAACTTCAGAGACGTTAGTTATATCTCCACTATCAATCTCTAAACGAGGATGACAATCTAACCGTTGACAAAGAGCTAAGTATAGTAACCGCCACAATTGATAGAGTTGGGCAATTTTTGGTGCGGCGGGCAAACTACCTGTGAACTTTGTAG